>OBGH01000005.1_pt1 | contig 33415 bp, 39 predicted proteins | sample 1502381 | NCBI WGS metagenome assembly OBGH01 (sample SAMN02324088, study PRJEB22366) | soil metagenome | biome: mixedwood plains | place: Canada | collected 2009-09
ACCCTGCCGCTTACCGGATACCTGTCCGCCTTTCTCCCTTCGGGAAGCGTGGCGCCATTCGCCATTCAGGCTGCGCAACTGTTGGGAAGGGCGATCGGTGCGGGCCTCTTCGCTATTACGCCAGCTGGCGAAAGGGGGATGTGCTGCAAGGCGATTAAGTTGGGTAACGCCAGGGTTTTCCCAGTCACGACGTTGTAAAACGACGGCCAGTGAATTCAGATCTCAAATAATGATTTTATTTTGACTGATAGTGACCTGTTCGTTGCAACAAATTGATGAGCAATGCTTTTTTATAATGCCAACTTTGTACAAAAAAGCAGGCTGGATCCACCTCATCCCCTTTCCGGGTAAACGCGCCGTCCAAGCCGTCCGCCAGGCTGGATCGCGAGCGCCGCGACGGGACTAGTAGCGCCCGTGGGCAACGGTTCGATTCTCAGGTCACGCGAACGGAGCGGCCCTGATCCGGCCCCCGGCTGAAACAGAAATCGGGCCGGCGGCCAGCCGAGGGCTGCTCGGTCGAGTTCGAATAGCAGTTACTACAGAGTCGTCTTTATCCCCGACTGGCTTTCGAGCGACAGTACGCTCGCCCAAGCGAGTCCTCTCTCACCCAACGAGGCGATCGCTCTCGATTGGCGGTGGCGCGGTGCTATGACACCCGGACTTCCTGGTCGAGTCGCGAAGTAAGAAGGGCAAACCGCTAGGGTGCCTCGACGGTGGTTTCGCAGAAGTTGCTAGCCGGAATCGGGATAGCGACCGCCCTCCTTGCGGTCGTGATCTTTCTTCCGAAGCTGTCGTTCATCCAGCCGAGCGGGAGCAACGTGACCGGCGCAGACCGGGCGAAGGCCGAGAGTGACCTCCGAGGCCATCTCCTCCAAGCTCTCGGTGGCCTCGTGCTGGGGGTGGGCGCCTATTTCACGTGGCGAACGTTCGCGCTCAACCGAGAGGGACAGATCACGGAGCGCTTCACGCGCGCCGTTGAGCAACTCGCGAACGACGACAAACTCGACATTCGGCTTGGCGGCATCTTCGCGCTCGAGCGCATCGCTCACGACTCGGAGACCCACTACGAACCCGTCCTCGAGGTGTTGACGGCCTTCCTGCGCGAGAGCGCGCGCCGGCGGCCGGAGAGTGCCGCGGGCGCTCAGAGCTCGGCATGGGCGCCGTCGGCGAGAGACGAGGTTCCCGATCTTCGCACCGACGTCCAGGCGGCAGCCACAGTTCTGGGACGACGCGACCGCCGTCATGAGCGACCCGACTATTCGTTGGACCTGCGCGGCGTCGACCTGCGAAAAGCATCGTTGAGCCGAGCCCATCTGGAAGACGCCAACCTCGAAGGAGCCCACCTGGAGTGGGCCTCACTCGTCGGAGCCCGTCTGCACGGGGCAATCCTCTTCGGGGCCCACCTGGAGCGGGCCGACCTCGGCGGCGCTGACCTCGAGAGGGCCATCCTCAACGAGGCCCACCTGGAGAGTGCCAACCTCAGCGCAGCCAACCTGGAGTGGACATTCCTCAGCGATGCCCACCTGGAGGGGGCGAACCTCGACTTGGCCCGCATGGAGTTGGCTCTACTCGACCGTGCCAACCTGGCGGGGGCGATCCTCTCCCGGGTGAGCGGACTCACGCAAAGCCAGCTTGCAGAGGCGTTCACCGACGACTCAACGCAGGTTCCCGACGACCTTCGGGGCGAAGCTGCCGAATAACCCGTGACCCCCGGCGTTCCGGCTCCGGTCGACGGAGCCATCACGTCTCGCACCCGCGACCGACATGGCGGGCCCGGCTCACTGGCGCTGACCTTACATGCTGCAACTTCGTGGTAGGCCGCGCGGTTCTCAGTGAAGCACGGTCGCTCAGGGAACATTTCTGAACACTCGGGCAGGCGTGTGGGCTTTCGCCCGGGTAGGCGTGCAGCACTGAACGACCGGAGGCTCTATGACCGTGGAGCTGATGTCCGAGCGGTTCCGACTATCACCACGAGATCTCGGTGAGTCCAGGTGACCTCAGGAGTGATGCCCGCAGCGTCAAGCCACGCTACCTGCTCGTCGAGCGTGCTCGGGTAATCGACCTCCGGATCGATCGCCGTCACTACGTACGTGGGGTTGAGTGGCGCCACGACGTCGGCGAGGACGAAGCGCCCACCGGGGTCGAGCGCTTTGGCGATCCGCCGGAAGAGATCGGCCTTGCTGTCAGCGTGGAGATGATGCACCGCGAGCGCCGAGACGACGAGGTCGAAGGGCCCTTCCGGCAGAGGATCCTCCAGACGGCCGACGAGCAAGCTGACTCGGTGGGAAGGAAGGGTGTCACGGGCGACACCGACCATTCCCGGACTTGCGTCGACTCCGATGAGCTTCGCCTCGGGGTGGCGGGCAAGAACGCGCCGAGCTGTCTCTCCCGTCCCTATTCCAAGCTCGAGAACCGACTTGGCGCCCGTGCCCGTAGCCGCCACAGTCTCATCCTCCATTCGGTCGTAGCCAGGTACGGCCTCGCGCATCATCGCCAAGTAGCTCTCCGGCGTGAAGTGATAGTCCCCCATGGTCACGGAGCCGACGGTAACAGCCGGTCGGAGTGTCTCCGCGAACACTGGCGCATGCGAGCGTGTTCTCACTGTGACGCAGAGGCCGATTGAAATCTTGCGCGGGTTCGATTCCCGCCGCCCCCATGGCAGGGTGAGGCGCGAGTCGGTGTCGCGCCCTGCCTCGACTGCCGAGCCGTCGCTCAGGGTGTATTCGCGAAAACTCGCGCATCCGAGTGTGGTTGGCTGGGCTTGGCCGGGCACGCCCGGCAGCGTTTACAGTCCGAGCATCGGCAAACGTCAAGGAAGGGGCGGTGACGAGAATGGCTGCTGAAACTCCGACGATCGTGCTTGTCCACGGTGCATGGGCTGACGCCACGGGCTTCGACGCCGAAATCCGCGCCTTGCAGGACCGAGGGTACTCCGCCATAGGGTTCGGTAACCCGCTTCGGGATCTCGCTGGCGACGCCGCTTACCTGACGGAGTTCCTCCGGACCCTAGGCGGGCCGATCGTGCTCGTCGGCCACTCCTACGGCGGCAATGTGATCTCCACCGCCGCGATTGGCAACGAGCAGGTCCAGGCGCTCGTCTACTTGAACGGCTGGATGTGCGACGTTGGCGAGAGCCAGCAGCAGCTCCTCGAGAGGTTTGAAGGCAGCCTTGTGGGGCCTTCAATCAGGCCCGTTCCGTTCACCAACCCCGACGGGAGCGAGGGCACCGACCTTTACCTCGCGCCAGAGGCATTCCGCGAAGCCTTCGCCGCTGATGTCGATCCTGAGACGGCCGCGGTGATGGCCGCGGCACAGCGGCCCTATGCCGCCGCCGCGTTCGCAGCCACGCCGTCGGCCCCGCCGGCCTGGAATACGCTGCCGTGCTGGTATTTGCTCGGTACCGAGGACAAGGCGATCCCGCCGGCCCTCCAGCGGTTCATGGCTGAGCGCGCGAACGCCACGATCGTGGAGATTCCGGCTTCGCACGTCTCGTTCGTTTCCCAGCCTGAGGCCGCGACCGAACTCATCCTGCAAGCGGTCGAGGCGACCGCCGCAGCCGCCTGACCAGCGCCTGAGCAGGCGCTCGCCCATGGGAGCCGACCGTGGGCGCACGCTCAAGGGACATTCCCGAACACTCGCGCACCTGACCGTACTGTTCCCGACTGCGGATCTGGACGCCAAAAACGTCCGTGCCTGGCGACCGTGGCCTCGCACGCACTTGGGCTAAGGTCGGCGCGTGTCCGACTCCGACCGCGAGTTCGAACAAGACGAACATCAGGTCACGCCGTTAGAGCTCTTCTTCGACCTGACCTTCGTGTTCGCCATGACCCAGGTCACGGTCATGCTCGCGGACGACCCGACGTGGGGTGGAGTCCTCCGCGGGATGCTCGTTCTCGCGGCGCTCTGGTGGGCGTGGAGCGTCTACGCGTGGCTGACGAGCGCGACGGACGTCGACGAGGGCGCCGTTCGGCTCGTGATGCTCGCGGCGATGGGCGGGATGTTCGGCGTCGCCCTAGCGGTACCGGGGGCGTTCGGAGATGACGCCGTGCTGTTCGGCGTCGCCTATCTCCTCGTCCGCCTGCTTCATCTCGTCCTCGCCGCCACCGTCGCTCGCGACGATCCCGACCGCCGTGGCGCGCTTCTCAGGTTCGCTCCGACCGCGATCGTCGGCCCCTTATTGCTCCTTCTTGCCGCCTTCCTCGAGGGGGACTGGCGCATCGCGGTCTGGTTCGTCGCTCTTGCGATCGACTACCTCGGCCCGGTCGTTATCGGCGCAGGACGCGGCTGGAGGGTTGCGTCCCAGCACTTTGCCGAGCGGCACGGGCTCATCATCCTGATCGCGCTCGGCGAGTCGATTGTCGCCATCGGCCTCGGCGCCGGCTTCGAGCTGGATACGGGAGTAATCGTGGCGGCGGCGCTCGGAGTCGTCGTTGTCTCGGCGCTCTGGTGGCTCTACTTCGACGTGGCCGCGATCTTCGCGCGGAGGCGGCTCATGCAGGCGAAGGGCCTCGAGCAGCACCGACTCGCACTGCACGCCTACAGCTACGTCCACCTGCTGATGGTCGCCGGCATCGTTCTCTTCGCCCTCGGTCTTAAGACGACGGTCGGCGACGTCGGTGAGCCGCTCGACACGGTGCCCGCAGTCGCCCTCTGCGGCGGTGCCGCGTTGTATCTGCTCGCACACGTCGCATTCCTCTTCCGCACGACCGGTCGTGTCTTCCGGCGAAGGACCCTCGGGGCGCTCATGCTGCTCGCCCTGATCCCTGTTGCACTCGCGATTCCGGCGCTCTCGGCGCTCGCTCTCGTAAGCGGCGTGTGCGCGCTAGTCGTGGCGTGGGAAGTGTTCCGCTATCGCGAGAGCCGGGTCCAGGTGCGGCACCCCGAACCTGGCGGAGTGACGCTTTCGCCCAGCTCGCTCAATCGACATTCCTGAACGCGACCGTGCTGTTCCCGTCCCTGCTCGTACGCCCGGTTGAAATCTTGCGCGGGTTCGATTCTGCCGCCTCCATTGTCGAGCGGACTTCGCGCGGGACGGTTCAAATGCGAACCACGGGACAGCAACCGCCAAATGCCGGCTCCGCGGAGTTTGAGTTCTAGACGAGATCGCGGCGCTCGAGGCGCGCTGCGGCTGCGGCGAACGCTAGCCCTACCCAGCCAATCATCACAACGAGCGCGACGGCGGGCGTGAGTTGCTCGTCGCCCTCACCGAAGACATCCTCGAGCCCGATAAAGCCGTTCGGTGCGCCCACCGTCGGTCCGAACTTGCCTACTTCGGGCGCCAGCCCGATGACCGCCGGCTCGATCGCGAAGACCAGCAGGAGCAGTCCGACGATGGCCACGATCTGGTTCCGGACGAGCCCCCCGATGCAGACCCCGAAAGCGCCTAGATAGGCAGCGACGACCAGATTGCGCCACAGGCCATCGGCCAGGTCTCCGAGGCCGACGGTCGGAAGGTCCCGGGCAGACAGGATCAGTGTGCCGATGGCCATGATCGTGACGGTGACGATGAGCGAGATCGCGATGCCCGCGACCGCGTAGGAAATCGTCTTCGCGCTGAGCAGCCGCAGCCGCCTCGGCGCTGCAAGGACGGTGCTCGTGATCGTTCGGTGCCGCCACTCGCCGGCCATGCCCATCACACCGAGCAGCAAGATGAAGAGGCCCGTGAAGTCCGTGGCGAAGAGATCGCGCGCGTCGTCCTCGGTCCACTCGTCTTGGAGCGTCGTGGTGAGTACGACGACGAGGAGCGAGATCGCGAGCGCCGCGGCGGTGAGCACGACGAATGTCCGCGTCGTGCGCAGCTTGATCAGCTCGGCGCGCAGCAGCGCTTTCACGATCCGTCATCCGTGAGCGCGAAGAAGGCTGCTTCGAGCGAGCGCATCTTGGGTGCGAGGCCGAGGATCGTGACCTGCTCCTCCGCCGCGATCGGGCCAACCTGCTCAGGGCTGGCGCCGACGACGAGCAGAACGTCGCCTTCGCGCTCGACCGTGTAGCCCCGGCGTTCCAGCGCCTCCGCCAGCCGCTCCGGGTCGGGCGTTCGCACCTCTGTTGCCGGGCCGTCGTCGCCGCCAAGAACCTGCTCCAGCGTGCCCTGCCCACGGAGCTCTCCGTGGGAGATGATGACCACGTCGTCCACGGATTGGGCCACCTCGGCGAGCAGGTGGCTCGAGACGAGGACCGCGCGCCCTTTGCCCGCTTGCTCGCGGAGCAGCCCACGCATCCAGCTGATCCCGGGTGGATCCAGGCCGTTGGTCGGCTCGTCGAGGATCAGGACCTCCGGATCGCCGAGCAGTGCCGCGGCGATCGCGAGCCGCTGCCTCATTCCCATCGAGTAGCCCTTCACCCGCCGGTTGGCTGCGTCGCTGAGTCCGACGGTGGCCAGCACCTTGTCGACACGCTCCTCGGGATGCTCGCCTGCCGCGGCGAGAACGCGGAGGTGGTTGCGTCCCGTTCGGCCCGGGTGAAAGGCGGCGTCCTCGAGCACGGCACCAACTTGGGCGCTCGGCCGCTCGAGCTGATGGTAGAGACGACCGCCGAAGGTCGCCGTCCCCGCCGTCGGCCGCACGAGCCCGAGCAGCGCGCGGAGCGTTGTGCTCTTACCCGCGCCGTTCGGCCCGAGGAAACCCGTGACGCGCCCGGCTTCGACTTCGAAGCTGAGCCCCTTGACCGCCTCGACCTTTCCGAACCGTTTGTGAAGATCGCGAATCTCGACGGCGGGCATGTGGCGGCATGATCGCAGACGTTCGCCCGGCGGGCAGTAGAGCGCCATCAAGGAACATTTCTGAACACTCGGGCACGACGCCGCTGCCTCCCTTGCAAGTGAGGCAGCGAAGCGAGTTGTCTGCTACTCGATTCCGCGCTGGCTAGAGGTGGCCGAGCGGGTCCAGCGACGTACCGCACGGAGCTAGGGTCGATCGTCCGCGTCGATGCCCAGACGGGCCGACGGCGGCGGCTCGTCGAACTCGTCGTGGCGGCGGAACCAGAACGACTGCGGCGCCCGCGGCCAGCCCTCGGGCACATCCTCATCGTCGGACTGGCCGCCGTAGGGCGTTAGCGACCACATGCTCCAGATGCTGCCGATGAACTGGACCATTGCCCCGTGCTGGAGGAAGTAGGTGCGGTACACGTCTTTGCCGTGACGCAGGAAGATATTGAGGCCAAACCACTCGTTGACCCCGAAGTCAGCCGAAAACCGCTCGGTGCAGATCGTGTACCAGGGCACGTCGGTCCAGCCCATGCGCTCGGCGTAGCGCTGTAGGTTCGCCTGAGGTGCCGGCGATGCCATGGCGAACGTGATGTCGCGAGAGTGAAGTAGGCCGAGCTCGGGGATGCCATCGGCGAAGGACGAGCATCCGACGCACCCGGCGTCGGGCCAGCCGCCGACACCCTCCTCGAAGAAGAACCTGTAGAGAATCAGCTGGCTGCGCCCGTCGAACAGCTCGGGCAGCGACCGATCCCCGTCGGGACCCTCGAACGCGTAGTCGCGCTCCACCCGCACCATCGGCATGCGCTTCCGTGCGGCGGCGAGCTCGTGCATCGCGGCGGCGACGTTCCGCTCGCGCTCGAGCAGGGCCGTTAGAGCCGCGTCCCACTCGGTCTGACTGACGACAGGCGGACGAGCAAGGGTCGTCTCGGGTTTCTCCATGCCGGTCCTCTACCCCGACTGTCGCGGGACTCAAACGATCCAGAACCTCGGGGGGACATTCCTGAACGCTGGCCCAGGCGAGTGCCGCTCTTACCAGCGTGGTCGGCCCCATTCTCAGGACGCGACAGGCGCCGGCCCAGCTCTCGGGGCTCTGTCCTAACGCTCCACCCTAAGTAGATGGGACAAATTGGGCAGACGCGGGCAGCCATCTCGGCGTCAGGCCGTTCTGACGAGAGGACGCTCGGATCCGAGCGTGTTGAGAGTGGCCTCGCTAGGAGTGAGCGGCCTCGTTAGGAGGCTGCACGTTTGATCGTCAGGTGCTTATCTAGCGCGAGTGCCGTCGCGACTGGAACCTCGGGGGGCGCGCGGCCCCTCCAGCCGAAGCCGATGCCTTCTGCGTCGCAGCCAGGTCCTACTCATCGACAACGGAGCCGAACGTCCACGAAACGGAGAAGACCATGCACGCAGCGCTCGTCAAGTTGACGATCGACCCGGACCAGGCGCCGGCGGCAGCCAACGCACTCACGCATGACATCCTGCCCAAGATCCGTTCCGCTCCCGGCTTCGTCGCGGGCTTTTGGCTAGAGCCTGTCGACGGCCGCGGCTTCTCGTTCGTCGTGTTCGAGACCGAGGAGCAGGCACGGCGTTCAGCCCCGCCGGCCAGCAACTGGGCAGCCCCCGGCGTCAGCATCAACGATGTCGACTTCCGGCGAGTGGCTGCCAGCGCTTAAGTTGTGCCCAGCTAAGAGTCCGCTGTGGCGGGACGCTTGGCACCATCAAGGAACGTTCCTGAACGCTCGCCCAGGCGAGCACGATTGCTGTCGAAAGCGTCCCGAGACATTCGACGGCGAACTCTGTGCGCCACGGGAGCTACTGCCTTCTCGATTCGTGGACCGGCTCCGGCTAGCAAGCCCGATGGCTACCTTCTCGACTCGTACCGCATCGCGACTGCCCCCGAGTCGAACTCCAGTCGGCTCACGAGCTTCAGGTCGACATGCTTCGATAGCCCCGCGAACAACGTCGGCCCGTGGCCCGCGAGCCTGGGATGCACCACGAACTCGTACTCATCGATCAATCCCAACTCCGTCAACGCCAGCGGGAGCTCCACGCCTCCCACGAGCAGTCCCTGGCCCGACTCCCGCTTGAGTTGCTCTACGGCCTTGCCCAGATCCCCGCGCACGAGTTCCGCGTTCCAATCGACCTGCTCCAGGGTGCTCGACACGACGTACTTCTTTGCCGCGTTGATCGTCTGGGCGAAGGGTTCCATCCAATCAGGTCTCGCTCCCGTCGGCGCCGGCGGCCGCCACGCTGATTCCATCATTTCGTAAGTCACCCGGCCAAAGAGAAGGGCATCGGCCTGGTTGAGGATCTCGACCGCGTGACGATGCAAGTCTTCGTCCGCGGGGATTGCACGATGATCGCAGCACCCGTCCAATGTGACGTTGATGGAGTACCGAACGGGTCGCATTCAGCGAGAGTACAGCTCATGCTCAGGCGTCATTCCGGAACACTCGCGCATCGCGCGGCCTTCCCCCTCGACGACCGTCTGACCGCCGCCGGACAGGGTCGACTGTCAGCCCGGAGCTGCATCTCGCCGTTCCGTTCGGGCACCTCTGACGCTCCGCAAACAAGCCGCGAGCGGCGCGCACCGTTCGCACGCGCCGCTCACGCTCAATCAGCGCAGTGACCTAAACGCCGCTCGAATCTCCTCGGAGAACAGCTGCGGCTGCTCCCAGGCGGCGAAGTGCCCTCCCTTGTCGACTTCATTGAAGTAGATGAGGTTGGGATAGGCCTGTTCGACCCAGCTCCGCGGCGCCTGATATGCCTCGCCGGGGAAGACGCTCACGGCCACTGGGATGGAGACGCCTTTGGCATCCCAAAAGCCACCCTTGTACTCCCAATAGAGCCGAGACGCAGAGACACCCGTGTTCGACAGCCAAAAGAGCGTGATGTTGTCGAGGATCTCGTCACGCGTCAGCTCCCCCGTGGCGCTGGTGGTCCGGCTGAGAGCTGCGACGACCGCCGCCGCCGGCTGGCCGCCACCATCATCGTGGTCGAGAAGCCAGGCGGCCAAGCCGACGGGTGAATCCGCTACTCCATACAGGGTTTGAGGGCGTGCCGCCATGTACCTGGCGTAGGCGACTTTTTGCTTCAGCGTTGTGTCCAGCTGCTCATAGGCGCGCTGTTCCTCAGCCGAGAGGCTGGATGGCGCCGGGCCACCGGCAATGAGCACTCCGTAGACGTCAGCGGGAACCGAGCCAGGATAGTTGGTGTGAATGGCGAGCAATCCCCCAGGTGCCTGCAGGCCCATCTGGTCGACGACGAATGCACCCCAGTCCCCGCCCTGGGCGACGTAGCGGGTGTAGCCGAGGCGATTCATCAGCTCCGCCCAGGCGCGACCCATGCGCTCCGGACCCCAACCGGTGCTCGTCGGCTTCCCCGAGAACCCGTAGCCCGGCATCGACGGAATCACCACATCGAACGCGTCCGCTGCGCGCCCGCCGTGTGCAGTGGGATCGGTCAGCGGGCCAATGATCTTCAACTGCTCGATGATCGAGCCGGGCCAGCCGTGGTTAACGATGAGCGGCAAGGCGTCTTCATGCTGCGAGCGAACGTGAATGAAGTGGATGTCCAGCCCATCGATCTCGGTGATGAACTGCGGCAGGGCTTTCAGTGCCGCCTCGCACTTGCGCCAGTCGTACTCCGTCGCCCAATGGCGTGCGAGCTCCTGAATCAGGGCGAGGGGCACGCCCTGCGACTGATCCGCGACGGTCTCCTTCTCGGGCCACTTCGTCGCCGCGACGCGTCGGCGGAGGTCGTCTAGGACCTCATCCGGAGTGTCGACGTGGAAGGGGCGGACGTCGGTGGCGGTCTGGACGGTGGTGCTCATGGCAACCTCCGTGGTTCGTCGCTGCGGTTCCGGATCTACCTCCTCTTGTTGAGGGGCTTTGCGCGAGCCGAGAGTACGCCTGCTGGCGGTGCAAAGCAGCAAGTGTCACTGGAGCGCCAGGGGCCCATCGCCGGCTATCGGGCGACATTCCGGCACGCTGGCCCAGGTGAGAGTTGGGGTCATGCATCGAGTCGGAGCACGACCTCGTCGGTCTCCTCGTTGCGCCCCTGAGCGAACGCGCGCCCCTCGCCCACGATGAGGAAACCGCACTTCGTCAACACACGAATCGACGCGGCGTTGTCGCTCGCAGCGCCCGCGTAAAGCGGACGGGTTGCCTCCAGCTGCAAGAACTCCTGTAGGGCACGCGTGGCAATGCCGCGGCCCCAATCTTCACGGCCGATCCAATAGGTGACCTCGCGGTGACCCTCCAAGTCGAAGCTCGCAATGTGACCCACGACCCGACCGTCGACCTCAATGACTCTGTTCGTCGTAGAGTCGTCGCTCCTCAGCCTCGCCCACCGTTGCTCGAAGTTCGTTCGATCATCGGCCTCCGGCGAGGTGAACGCGGCCATCCGTATAGCCTCACGATCCCTCGAGTGCTCGAACAGCACGTCGAGATCACGATCTTCGATCTCGCGAAGGACAAGTTGTTCCGAGCCCTCCCGCACGGCCGTTAACGCTAACTGCCGCAAACTCGGGTGACAATCCCGGACACTGGCCTAGGCGAGCGTCTTCACCCGACTACCGCGCAGTCCTCTGGGAGCTGTCGCTCGGCATCTATGCGGTCGTGTGGGGCTTTAGGCGGGACTCTCCAATCCTCTCGCGCGCCGCCAGAGATGCGACTGCGGCTCGTCCGGCCGTCGCTGCGCCTAGCCTCGATGTGACTCTGGTCGCCTCCGTGGGTGCTCCCTCAGTGACGAGCGCAAGGCCCGTAACGTAGAACTCGAAGGGGATGAATCGAAGGCAACGTCTCCTGCTGACGCTGAGCTTCGCGGTTGCGTGCGTCGCTGCCACGGTTACGACGACGCTTGCGGTTGGCGCCGACAGCGCCCCGGATCGCGTTACCCGGGATCGGGTCTCCGGCGATCGTGCCGCGGCGGCGGCGACCATGGACGAATTGGCGGATGTCGCGCCGAGGCCGAAGGCTGACAAGGTCGTCTGCCCGGGGATCATCCTCAAGGTCGGCCCCACGGTTATGCTCCCCTGCCGCCCCGGCGCGGAGATCGTCAAGGCCCGATCAGTCGAGGTCGACGGTCGCTACTGCGCCAAGGTACATCGCGGAGACGGGCTCGCCGCCTCGCACGGAAACGCTCTGTGAAGGGGACGCGCGGACGGCGCGGCACTGTCTTCCTCGTCGTCCCTGGACACGAGAGGCCCGAGCTCGAGAGAGTGATCGAGGAGCACGAGCACTTCCTCCTCGTTGAGAAGACCGTCGCCGTCGACGCAGTAAAAGAGACGGACCCCCGGTCATACGAGCCTGGCCCTGCCTAACACGAGCGGGCGACTCTTCCGGCCGAGGGAGCGCCTCGGATTCGTCTCTCAGCGACCAGCACTCGCCTTGCGGCGACGCTGACCCTCACTTCGATTGGTGGTGCGTTTCGAGTTCGAACGCTTGCTTCGCCCGTTCGCTGAGCCCGTCGCTTCATGCACTCGGCTCACCAGCTCATCGGGCAAGTCTGACGCTCGTGTCTTCGCTTCATTCGCCAGAGTCTTGGCCCGGCGCGTGAGCGCGCCGCTCGTCGTAAGGGCGTAGATCCCGGCTCCAGCAGCCGGAAGAACCAACCAGCGCGCCCTCAGCCCCCTCGTTTTCGTGTCCTTCCCCTTCGCGGCGTCCGCCACGTTCGCGAGCCGCTCTGCGACGTCGATTACCTGATCAGAGAATTTGCGGATATCGGCCATGTGGTGCAGTCCTTCCGTTTCGATGCCTTCCTTGGATCCACACCCCGTACTGGGTGTCGGAAACCCAGTGCGGGGGGTCAACCTGGGTTGCCAGGCCACGTGGCCCTGCCGATTCCTTCGACAGAGCTCGGAGCTCGCGTGTTATTCGTTGAACCCACGACCCCCCGGCCCGTAGTAGCTCCCCACTTCCGAGTGGTAACCCTCGTCGCGATAGGTCGACTCGTTCAATTCGGGCGCGTCCTTGATCTGGTCCTTCGTGCGCCTGACGGAGATGGTCTCGTCCTCCATGTCGATCCGATCGATTACTCCAGCCGGAAGAAGCACCTTCTTGCCGAAAATCCATGGTCCCGTATCGACGACGATGTAGCTCGAGCCGACGTCGTACGTGGCATCATCGACCTTTCCGATGCCGCCGTCGAGAGCCTCGACGCTGTAGCCGGCCAAGTCCATGGGGCGGCCGACGTCGGCGACGGAGGCGCCCTGCTCCCTGTAAGTCCAGATGTCAGAACCAGTCATTGCAACAGACCCCTTTCCTTCCTCAGAAGATCCAGATGAGCAACAGAATGATCACGATGATCGCCAACACAGTCCCGATGCCGATGTACACGTCTTCCTCCTTCCCTGGTTGCTTGTCCCCGCACCGCCCTGGGAGGCGAGCTCGGCCTGCGTCGGTTTGTCGCCAAACCCGACTGACGGCATCAGGCTCCCCACAGCCGCTAAGGGGAGCCTGACGCCGACGCCAATCGTCCCCCGCCACACACAGTCGTAAACCTGTGAGCCTACGACGGGCGCGACGTTGCAGAAATTGCAATAGGCAGACTGCGCTGCATCGGGCCCGTCGGTTGAGCCGGCGTTGGTAGCGCCGCGGGTGTGTTGGATTCCCGGGGGGAGGCGCACGAAGCGCCGCCTCAATCGCCCGCCGAGGCGTCAGGATGCCTCAGGTCTTCTCGGTTTGGTGTTCTGGCGTCTCGGGCATCTCGGCAGAGCCGTTCATCGGCGTTTCGGGACAGAACGGCGCGAGGGGAAGGCGGAGATCGCTGCGGCCAGGTCTTCGCCTCCCCGGCTTTCCCAGAGGCGAGGTGTAACTCCGGGACACGAAAGGGGTTTGAAGTGGCTACGGACAGAGAGCGCGGGTTGAGACCGATCGAGGACGGCGCGAGAACCGTCTACCTGATCACGCCCGTGACCTACGACGGAGAGAGGGCAGACGCCGAAGACGTGGCACAGACATTCGACAAGCTGGTGAAGGACGCGACCGCCGCGGGCGCCCTCGAGGACAGCGGTGTCAAGTCAGTCGGGTTCTGCGTCATTCAACCGAGCGGAGACGAAGTTCCCCTCGGTATCGAACCACCTAGTCGCGAGATGTGACCGGCGATCGTCTGGGTCTTCGCGTCACGCTGTGGCGTCTCCGTCGTACGCTTCGCCGCTACGGAGTCGTCGGAACGATCCGCGAAGCGGTACGGCTTCTGCGCACCCGGCGCGGGCGAGGACGCAAGGACGCGCTCCCTCGATTTCGACCGGCGCCACGCCACCGACACCGCGGGGATCGTGCGGCTGGGCGCGCTCCGAATCGAGAGTCCCAATCGCGATCTCGGCGTGCGCTACCAACCGAGCGATCCCGACGGCTTTCGCTCGCTCGTCGAGGCGCTTCCGGTCGATCTGAAGGACTACGTGCTTGTGGATCTCGGGTCGGGCAAGGGCCGCGTCTTGCTGCTGGCCTCGGAGTACCCGTTCCAGCGGGTGGTGGGCGTCGAGTTTGCGCAGGAGCTGAACGAGATCGCCGAGCGGAACTTCGCGCTTTACGGCAGCGCCCGCCGCCGCTGCGGCGACGTCCGCACGGTCACCGCCGACGCGGCTGACTACCTCCTCCCTGAGGAGCCGGTCGTTCTCTACCTCTACAACCCGTTCGCCCCCGAGGTGCTGCGTCGCCACCTGGAGCGCAATCGCGACTCCCTGGAGAGCGGGTCGCGGCCCGTCTACGTCCTCGTCACCGGCGCAAGGGAGCTCGTGGGGGTCTTGGAGGCGGCTGGGTTCGAGCGCCTCCGGAGCGGAGGCGAGGACGGGGGGCGGGGCATCTTCGCCTCCGCCGATGCCCCGGGCGCACGCGCTTCATAGGCGAGCGGCCAGGCGACCGGGCGGCCGAAAGGCAGAACCTTCCAGGGCATAGCGACCAGGACACGGGATCAGACGCCTTCGGCGCAGGCGGCGTCCCGCCGCTCATCCGCGCGGCAACACTGCGGCTCAGGGCGTCCGTCGGGCTCCGAGATTGTTCGCGCGAAACAATCGGGCACAAAGTCTGACCACGGGGCGGAGACCGGTTCGAACGCGAAGAGCATCGGGGCGAGCCGCGGCCGCAAGACGGCCCGCCCCGGATGCGGTTACGCCGGAGGGTCAGGCTCCGGCTCGGGGGGAGGAGGCCAGTCAGACGCCTCCGTAGTAGCCGCCCAGCTCAGCCCTATAGGCATCGTCGTGATAGCGGCTCTCGTCGAACTCCGGCGCGTGCTTGATCTCGTCCTTCGACCGGTTGACGTAGACAGTCTCGGTGTCGAGGTCGACCCTCTTGATGACGCCGGCCGGGAGCATCACCTTCTTGCCAAAGATCCACGGCCCCGTATCGACAACGATGTAGCTCTGCGAGGTGTCGTACGTCGCCTCGTCGATCTTTCCGATCCCGCCATCCGTGGCCTCGACGCTGAACCCCGTCAGGTCTACACCCCGGGCAACGTCGAGGCCAAGGGTGCTCGCGTCGGGGTACGTCCAAAGGTCGATCTGCGTTGTCCTCTCCATAAAACCCCTCCTCTACATGGCCTCCCTCAGCGGTGTCTTGGACGCCGCAGCAGTCGGCCGAGTTTCTACCGTCGCGCCTGGATACCAAGGCGATCGAGATCGCAAACCTGGGAAAGCCTGGCTTTCATCGCTCCGAGAAGACTGGCCAATTCAGCGAGCGGCGTTGAGGCCTTTCTGCTGCGCGTCCTCCGTGCGAGGTATCCGGAGTCAGCGTCGGTCGTCCGCGCGTCCGATCCGGAGCAGAGCGTGCCGCAGGGCGGGATCGAGTCCGCCGTTCAGGACGTAACGCCTCGTCGTGGAGTGATAGTCGATCCGCCCGCGTCGTACCTCGTTGCGAAGGACGACCCAGAGCGATCCGCGATCGCCGCCGACCCGGAGCCAGAGTTCGCCGAAAGTGAGTCCGCTCGACGCCTCCGGCTCTCGAGAGCGGCCCATCGCGGGATCCTCGGAGCGCCGCTGGCGTTCGCGCTCCCTCGCTCTCGCGATCTGAGCAGCTCGCCAGTCCGGGTCGCGGGCGCTCCGACCCGCGAAGTACGTCTCAGTCATCGCCCGATTCTCACCGTCCCGCGAGATCGGCAACCGACTCGGCAGCTGCGGGCTTCGGCGTCGCAATGGTTCCGGCGCCAGTTGCTTACCCGTCTTTGATGCGGCCGTGAAGCGCTCGCAGGCCGCCAGAAAGACCGGCAAGCAAGAGGAGCCCCATCAGAGCGAACAGCGCGAGAACGAGGGGGCCCGCGACCGCGGCTGCGTCGGAAGAAAGGCCATCGTCCACGAGCGCGCCTGCCGGTTCGGCGTCGGCTGCGCTGAGGATCGCGTCTCCTTCTACGCGGTCGGTCAGGTCGCCCGGCGGGTCGCAGGCTTCCAAACAACCAGTCTGACTCGCCAGGAAACTCGTGCCGTCTTCGTCTGCCGAGCCGGAGTCGTTGGTCGATCGATCCAGGCCTGCGGGATCCTCGCCTCCTGGCCCGCTGTAGCCGCCGGACTCGCGGCTGCCCGATTCCCCGCCAGTCCCGCCTTCCTCGCCGCCAGTCCCGCCTTCCTCGCCGCCAGTCCCGCCTTCCTCGCCGCCAGTCCCGCCTTCCTCGCCGTCCGGGTCGCCTTCCTCGCCGTCCGGGTCGCCTTCTTCGCCGTCCGGGTCGCCTTCTTCGCCGTCCGGGTCGCCCTCTTCGCCGTCGGGGTTGCCTTCCTCGCCGTCCGGGTCGCCTTCTTCATCTCCCGGAGGCGGCTTCTTCACCTTCTTGGGAGGCTTCCCATCCTTGCCCGGCTTCTCTACGTCGGGCGGTGCTGGCGGGGAGACCTGTGCAGCGGCGGGCGGGCTCGCCGTCGCAAGAATGATCGCGAAGAAAAGAAGAAAAACCCCGAGCCGCATACTGTCGCACCTGGATACCCAGCCATCCGAGAACGCAACCTGGGAAAGCCTGGCTTTCGCCCTCGCAGGACGGCCACGCCACAAACGGCGAAGCACCCCGGACTCGTCTTCGTGGTTTCGCGGGAATCTGGATAGGGCCAAACGGCAGCCGTGGCGGCAGTCGTGCTGGCAATGATGGGAGCCCTCGGAGTCGGGATTGCTTTCACGATGCTCCTCCCGGGATTGGGTCTCGTCGGTGTGTTGGTCGTCGTCGCGCTCGGCGTCGCCTGGCTGCTGATGGATGCTGCCAACGGGCGAACCCCAGCACGTCGCCCCTCTGAGACCGAGCGATAGATGCGCCGCCCAGCGGGCCCGGGAGACAGCCGCACTGCCGGGGCCGTCTGACCTAGATCCAGTTGCGGACGCGGGCGAATGAGAGTACGACCACGGCGATGGCGAGCATCGTGGCGATCACAACCCAAAATACCCAGGCTACGTCGAAGAGGCCGACTTGGAAGTTCATGCCCATGATCCCGCCGAGCACGGTTGCCGGTAGGAGGATCACGGTGACCAGCGTGAGCAACTTCATGATGTCGTTTGTCCGTTGGCCGATTCGGGTGACGAGGAGATCGAATGAGCCGAAGGTCGACTCCTTCGCCTCGCGGGCCGCGTCCAGCGCCTGGGTCACGCGGCGCTCGAGGTCGGCGAAACGCTGAGCTGACTGCTCGCTCGAGAGCTGATCGAGTTCGGGGTGCGAGAGAGAAACGACCACTTCGCGATGCGGGGCGAGCGCCCGTCGCAGCGTCCCAATCGTGCGGCGGATCTCGACGAGCCGGCTCAGGTCGTCAGTAGCCATCTTGGGGGTATTGGTCATGACCCTCGCGTCGAGATCCTCCAGGTCCTTCTCGACGTCATCCAAGGCGCGGAGGTAGCTGGAGACGATCCAATCGAGAATCGTTGCGACAAACGAGGGTGCGTCAAGCGCGCCGACTTGACCTCCCCCCTGAACGCGCTCAAAGAACTCCTCGAGCACGTCGGCCCGCTCACGATAGGCGGTGACGATCCAGTTCACGCCGAGAACACACTCGATCGGAACGAGCTCGGGCGCATCCCCGCCGCTGTTTACGACGTACAGCGTCACGTACATGCGCTCGCCCTCATCGGCCACGGAGGCGCCTCTCGGGTGCTCGCCCAGGCGGTGCGCGAGCGCCTCGTCGAGATCGAGGGTCTCCCGCAGCGCTGCCACTTCCTCCTCCGTCGGGTCGTGCAGTGCGAGCCACAGCAGCTGGCCGCCATCGAGCCGCTCGATCGCGGCCCTCCAATCCTCGACCCGTTCGGACTGTTGCTCGTCGAACACAAAACCTGTGAGCACCGGCCGTTGTTCCAGAACTGGCTTCGTTTCCCTCTGTCCACCGCCGGACAACGATCGCCAGCGGCGTCGAGCCTCGGGCAACCCGAAGGGGTAGCTGCCGGAGCCGGAGCGCGACCCGTCGGTCGCCCGCCTGCAGCTTCACACAGCCGTGATCCAGGCCAAGTCCGAGCTAGCCGAGCGGCTCGCCAGCGCGCCGGAGCCGTTCTGGCGGCACGTGCGCGAGGCGCTGCGAACGGCCGGCTCTTAGGGGACTGTTCGCGTCGCCCGGCTAGGGCTCCGCGTCGTCTAGTACTTCGAGGAGTCGTTCTGCAGCCTGACGGACGGGCTGAGGGCACCTCGTATCGGCAGCGAGGGGACGCGAAACCGTCCCGGCGCACCTCGAAGCAGCGACGGAGCTCGTCCGGATCGGGCCCCAAAGCCCACCGGCCCTGGGGAGTCCTTGCGGCCCGCGCTCCTGGCCTGAAGGGCGCAAGGCCGGGGCGGGTTCGGGCGTTCTACTAGGCCCTCGGGCGGCCCAAGATAGTCCACTCGGCCCATTGCTTCCCGTTACCGGGGGTGAGATCCTCGGTGCCTTCAGGCCCCACCCTGGGTCAGTTTGGCCCAGCGGGTTTGGGCTTGTTCCCATTCGGAAGGACAGTTTCCTTTGAAGCGTTTGTTCCTGCTACTGGACACATGAGCAATCCCAAGAACGACCTGCTGAGCCTGCATCCCGCCGCCGTGGCCGGCTCCATCCTGGGCGCCCGTCCGCTGCAAGCCCACGCCGCCGCTGAGGACGCCGAGCCCGAGACCGCCGAGTCGCCGCGAGAGCTTCGCCGCCCTCGCCGGCGCCTTACCGGGCCCGCCGCAGGGCGACCGCCCGCACCCAAGGCCGGCCGCGCCTAACCGGCTTCGTCCGGGTTCCGAGAACCGGCGAACGCCCCGCTTCAGGAGGAAGGAACAGCAGGTGAACTCGTTGTGAAGATCAAGGCCGCCGTCTGATGATGCTCTGGGCGATCATTGGACTGTCCTGGGCGCGCTCTCTTCCTCGTAGTGCTCGTCTTCGCTCTGGCGTTCTGCCGTGTATCGAGTGAGGCGGACGGAGACACAGAAAGATTGAGAGAGGCCGAGGCGACTCCTGACCTACGGCGCTCGCCGGCGGTCCGGCGTCCCGTGAACGCACGGGATCAGGCGCAGGAACGGCCCCGGAGGGCTTCTAACGAGCACACCTCATCGGTGCCTCGCTCGCCCGCTCGACTAACGACCGACGGAGATCTATGAAGAACAAGGGAGCCCTCACCGCCATGATCCTGGCGGCACTGACGGCGGCGCCGATCGCGAGCGCCGACACGCCCAATTGCGTCACGAGGGGCGAGTTCAGCAGGATCCACAAGGGTGACTCGCTCAACCGGGTCGCCCGCATCTTCGACACGCGAGGCAAGCTGGTCAGCAGCTCCTTGTACCGAGGACACAAATCGCAGATCTTCCAGTACCGGACCTGCCGGAAGGACTCGCTGGTGCAGGTCAGCTTCAGCAAGACGCCGAACACGCGTTACCGGATGGACGGCAAGTACGCCATCTGGGGCTAACGCCGCCTGAGCCAGAAGGGTCCTGGCACTACGAGGCAAGCGAGCACGCATGCGCCTCCTCGAACCCGAACTCCGGGACAGCGGCGCAGTAGGGGCGTGCCAGCGCAGCGCCGCCCGCCGGAACCGCCCAGGGTCCTCGACCAGGAGAAGGACGAGCTCGAGGGCGTCCGGGAGGCTGACAAAGTCGAGCTCGGTCGCCGTTGCGAACGCCACGGTCGCGTTCTGCGAGTCGAGGGCGCGGCGGAAGCGGACGTCGGGTGAGCCCTGCGAGGTGACGAACAGATGTCGCACAGTCACGTCGTCACCAATGACGAGCGGGGGCTGCCGCTGTACACCCCTCGCGGGGGTTCACGGCTTGGCTGCCGTGGGGTTTGGTCGTAGATCCCGGCTGATGCCTAGGCGACGATCGGTTCGTCAGCTACCTCGACCAGGCGGAGCTCGATGACTCCCCGGGCACGGGAGCGCTGCGGCGGGAAGCGGCGGCGCTACGTCCGCGTCCAGTGGTTGACTGACCTCCCAAGCGAAAGGAGTCGGAATGAGGGAACGCAGATGGAAGCTCGTCGCACTGCTCGCCGCGGGCATTGCGATTGGCGTGGTCATGATGGGTACGCCGGCTGCAGCGCATGTTGGCGGCAGCGTGACCCATCTCTGGAACCAGCACATCAAGCCGAAGACCGACGCGCGCTACTACACGAAGACACAGGCGAATGGACGCTTCTTGCCGGGTGCGAACCTTCCGGCGGGGAAGACAGTCCGAGGCACCTACTGGATGGGCGCCACGGCTGGGGCCGGTTTTGATCTCGCCACGAGCGAGATCTCGTTTGGGTGGCGGTTCGCAGCCGCGCCGACGCGGCACTTCATCCAGTTGGGCGCCCCTGCTCCCGCTGAATGTCCGGGGACAGCGGCTGCTCCAGCCGCGAACGCGGGCCACCTGTGCGTATACGAGTCACTCGCGGTGAACGCGGGGGCTCGAGACGTGAACGGCCCAGCGGGCGACGGTAGCACCTATGCCTTCGGCGCCCGGCTGTTCATCCGTTCCGCTGCTGCCGGAGATTTCTATAGCGGCGGCACGTGGGCTGCCACGTCCGGCTCTTCGACGGTGGCTCGCGTTCAAACAAGAGGAACTCAAGCGGGTCAATAGTCACAACGCAGCAGTCGGCGGGGGCCTCCGGGCCCCCGCCGTTCACCCCTCCGGACGCGAGTCGCGCGCGTTCCCGGCGTTTCCGCTCCGCGTCGGCAGCGCGAAGCGTCTCCCGCTCGTCCTCGGTGAGCGACTGGCGGCGGCGTCGGTCCCGCTCCGTCTTCGTCTGACGAAGCGCGGAGAAGCGTTCGGGATCTCTCTCGCGGAGCTTCGCGTACCAGCGTCGCGCGCTCGCGTTACGGCGGTCGCGGTCGGCTTCGGGATCGGGATCGGCCTCGTGGCGTCGGCGCCGTCGCTCCGTCGCGTCCTGGATCTGACGCTCCCGCCAGTCCGGGTCGCGAGCGCTGCGGCGGGAGTAGTAGCTCCCCTCCTGGGGCACGTCCCGATTCTTACGGTCCCGCGAGCGGATTTTGATGTACGTGGTGATGTACGTGGTCCGCGCGCTTTCGCGGCTTCTCCGGAACGCATGAACCGCTCTGTTGAGCGGCTCTCGCGTATCCAAAGGGATCCAGGTGGGGGAGGTAGGACTCTAACGCCCCTGGAAATGGAGGGTTTTTCGGATCCGAGGGGAGCGGCTGGGGGAGCGGTGTCCGAGCGTTCCTGACAGTTCTGCTCACTGCGGCATGGCTTATCCCGTCGTAGACTCCGAGGGATGCTTGCCCTGCGCATTGGGTTCACCGTCGCTGTTATGGCAGTCGTTGTGTGGCTGCTACTCACCGGGAGGCCGCTTGGCGCGCTACTCATCGTCCCGCTGGTCGCCATCTGGGTCCGTCGCTCAGCGGAATCGGGACGCTTGGCGCGTCTCTCCAAGCGTTTCGTCAGACCCTCCTGAGCGTCCCAAGAGTCGCCCTCCAAACTGCGGAGAAAGGGAGGCCGCCCGTCGGCGGCCTCGTGCATGGTCAGCACACCGCCGAGGCTACCAGGCGATCCCGCGGTCAGCCGATCCACTTCCAGCCGCCCGGTCCGGACGACGAGCGTCCCGCGGCTCTAGGTCCAGATCCAGAAGAACGCGACGAGGAGCGCGAGGACGACGGCCACGATCATCGTCCAGCCGCGATGAGCGCGGAACCAGTTCATGCGATCCGCTGCCAGCCTCCCGCCGCGGACGAACGTCCCGCCGCGGCCCGGATGAGATCGTCCGGAGTTACTTCGCGACGCGGGAAGCCACCGCTCCGCGCTCCCTGGCTGACGAGCGGCGCAGACTTCTTCGGCTCCGTCTCCGTCGGAGCTTCTTTTCTTCGCGTCCGCTTCTCCTGATCGAGCGCGCGGAGAAAGGCGTCGCCGTCCGCACTCACCGGAGCTTCCTCCGTCGAGCCGCGGCCAGTTCGTCAACCTCCACGAAGGGATCCACGAACGCGGGATCTCGCTCCCCCGCGCTCCCCGTCCTGGCGAGCGGCTTCCCCCAGCGCTCCGGGAACGCGCGCTCTAGGAGCCACGCGCTGGCTTGCCACGATCCTCGCCCCGCGGCCGCGACGAGTGCGGCGACGAGTCCCGGCTCCGCGGCACGGAGACGCTGATCCAGATCGGACGAAGCGTCCTCCGCGGACGCGTCATAAGCGGCGACGAGGATCGGCTTCGGACGAGGACTGCGACGGACGACGTATCCCGCGCTGATCCAGGCGAAGACGGTGGACTTGGAGACTCGCGCGTTTTCCGCGGCGATCCGGACCGGGATCCCGTCCTCGAGATCCGACTCGATCTGCTCGCGAAGCTCCGGAGTCAAGGCCGAGGGACGGGCCACGCGACCCATCGTAGAGGAGGGGCACGGTCCACTCGTTCGAGTCTCGCCCGCCGTTCAGCACAGGTCGAACCTGGATATGAATGAGCCGGACTCGATCCCGTCCGTCCGACCTCGCAGCTCTAGGGTTCTGGCTCACCGCGGGCGCGCTCCTTGTCGTCGCCGCGGTCGTCGGGCCGGAGGGACAGTGCGACTACGCGAACCACGACGCGGACGTCGCCTCCTCCAACCGCGCTGGGGTGTGGCTGTTCGCGTCCGCGCTGACGATGGCGTCAGCCGCTGTCTTCCTTGCCGCTGGCGCACTCGGGCGTGGCCGGAGACGACCGCGGATCCTGCGCGGGCTCGCGGCCCTATGCTCCCTCGCCGCCAGCTGCCTCGTCGGGTTCTTCGCCGTCCTGGAGCTCGTCGGCTTCAGCTGCCTGGAGTGAGCGGGCTACGAGGCGGTTTCCGGATTTCTGGACTCCGAACACGCGAGGACTTTTCTTCGCGGCGTCAGTCCCCGCCGGGGATCTGGGCGAGAGGGGTGGGGAGGCTGCCCCCGTCCGCTACTCGATGCCCGTTGCCTCGTCCTCACTCGCCGCGAAGAGCGCTTGGAGGCGTTCCCACCACGCTTCAACGAGTGCATTGCCCTCGTCCACCATCCTGTCTCCCCGTGAATAGAGCTGCGCAACCTCGCGCCAGGCCCGACTCGTATGTTCACGTTCGCGAGCGAACTCCCCGAATGCGATGGCTCCCCGCCTAAATCTCTCGTTGCTTTCCTCAATCACCTCGATAGCTTCTGCCACCTGATCGCGAAGATTCTCAAGCGCCGGAGCGAGACCCGGATAATCCTCGGCTGTGCGAATTGCAGAGTTGACCAACGGGTCGAGAGCGGCGGTTCTCGCGACGTAGACCTCGGCATGCTCTAGGCGCCGCCGACCGAGTGGAACCTCGTCCCGCGCCCATCGTGTAATTGTTGCGAGGATTGGCCCGCGAGGCCGATTGGCTTGCTCTAGCTTCGCAATCCGCTCCTCATATGCTGTCACGACAGCCTGGTGTTGGGCCGTATTGATGGGATCCTCCTGCACGACTTCGAACCAATCCGGAAGGAGTTCCTCGATACCTTGCAGGAGGTCCGCAAAGCCTGGAGCCTCGATCTTGTCATCGGCCACCAGCAACGCCTCGCGTTCGTCCTGCTGCTGAGCCACTAAGCTCGTCAAGTCCGCAGGACGCTGGGCTAGCTCGTTCACAGCCTCTCGCTTCTGGTCCGGACCAGCGAGTCGCAGGCGGGTCCAGACCGACCTGGAAGAGAAGTCAGCTTGGGAGTTTGAGGCAGCCGAGCGACGGGCTAAGCGCATGCGTGAAGGGTCGTGGGCCAGCAATGGCGAGACGTAGGCGCAGGGCGCACAACTGGCGGCCGAAGGGCTCGACCACGGCACGCGGCCATGGCTGGACCCACCAGACCGAACGGAAGCGCTGGGAGCCGGTCGTCGAGTCAGGCTATGCGTCCTGCTGCCGCTGCGGCTTCCCGATCGTGCCCGGCGCGCGCTGGCATCTCGACCACGAGGATGATGGCGTCCACTACCGGGGGCCGGCGCACGCGATGTGCAACTTGCGGGCTGCCGCGAAGCGCGGGAACGAGCTGATGCGTGCGAAGCACGGGCCGCGGGTGGCGTCGAGGGAATGGTGAGCCTTGGCCGGATCGTCTCGACCGTGACGCGGCAAAGCTCAGCGGGGAGTCACATTCCGCACCGTGTTAGACCCATCTGTGCGGTGAGCCGTGTGCGGCGAGTTCGTGCTCGGTCGTCCAACCCGTTGAGCCGCGAGATTTCGTCGTCGTCGTGACCACGCAACGCCCGGATGTAGCGCTCGCGATAGTTGTCTAACTCCTCGGACAGAGCGATGTATTTGGTGTACGCCTTCTTGTCTTCAGGCGAAACCTGATCAAGCAGTCTCATGTGGGCTCGGTCACCGCGGCGGTCGATTCGGCTCACTTGCCTGAAGAGGTCAGCGATCCGTTCATAGTCGTTTGCTGCAATCGCTGCGTCGAGGGCATCACCCAAGCGCCGCTCGGCTAGGTCGTTTCCCTTCCGGCAGATGCGGTCGAGGCGGCGGATGAAAGCAGCGTGGGTGAGCGTGGGCTCGACCGGCGTCGTCTCCTCGGTTGTCGTGTCGTCTGTTGTCGTCTCAACAGTCGACGCCGATGCTGCCGTGGTCGTAGGCGCGACGACGGTCTCTGCATTTCCGTCGCCGCCGGTGCAGCCTCCAACGGCCGCGGCGATCACGAGCAAGGAAAGCCCGACTGCCCTCACGGTGGACCAGTGTGGCAGAGGTTCGCTTTCCGAAAGGCTAGGCGTCGGCCGGGTCGCGGCGCTCCACCTCTGTCTGGCTCGGCAGGTGTGAATCAGGTGGGATGGCGGCGACCTGTTCAAAGCTGCCACCCGCGAACTTGAGGTAGTGAACAACGAGCGAGGCGACCAGGCTGACCGACGCTAGAACGCAAAGGATCAGGCCCCATCCTGGCGATACGGCGTCCGCAAGCGCTTGCGCGAACTCGTCGTCAGCCTCCGAGGCGATGCTTTCAATCTGAGACCAGTCGTAGATGCCCACCCCAAGACCAACGACCCCGGCGAGCGCCGCAAGCACGAGCCGCCATATCGCTGGTCGACGGTTGTGCCAGAGGATCAAAGCCACAGCCACGGCCGCCGCAACCAGAACGAACCAACCATCTCCATCCAACCCGCTTGCGGAGAAGCCAAGAAACGTAACCCAGGCCCCGAAACTCCCGATAGCCATGAGGGCCGCGCTCCCGAGTGCCCACCAGAAGGTAAATGTCTTCGATTGCATACCCGCAAGTGTTTCGCAATGTGCGGACAGGCACAAGGGTCTCAGCCGAGAGACCAGTGAGCAAGGGTCGTGCTCGCCCGCTCAAGCCCGCGCCGACGAACGACCTCAGCCAGCGCAGCCGCGGACGATTTCGGACGCCGACCCACCAAGCCGGCCAGACAGGCGAGCACCGCCTGCGCCTCCTCGAACCCCACGTCCAACCTCGCCGCAATAGCGGGCGTGCCAGCGGAGCGCAGCCCGCCGGAACAGCTTCGGGTCGTCGACCAGGAGCAGGACAAGCTCGAGCGCGTCCGGGAGACTGACGAAGTCGGGCTCCGTTGCCGTCGCCAGGGCGACGGTCGCGTTGTTCGAGTCGAGGGCGCGGCGGAAGCGGGCGTAGGGTGAGCCCTGCGAGGTCACGAACAGATGTTCGCACGACCGCTCTTGCGACCGAGAGCCAACGGTGGACACGCAGCGGCGCGGCGACCGTTGCGTCCGTCGCCACGACGCTCGTTCAACGGCCCCCTAGGCACTCAGGCTGCCGCGCGGGAGGAGATCAGGGCGCGGCGAAGCACCCCCACGCGACGAGGGCCGACCGCCCGTCAGGAAGCCCCCTTTCGAACGACCGGACGCCCCCGAAGCCCGCCGCCTTGCAGAGACGGTCGATCGCTATGAGCTGGCTGCTTTCCTCCGAGCCCGGGACTTGCCGATCAATGATGACGCCGTTGATGTCAGTACACAGGGCGAATCCCGGAGGGGCCCCGGGATGGTATGTGCCGTCCTGGTGGAGGCACATCGCCTCGAGTGCGCTGAGGGGGCCGCTCGGCTCGGCGCGTCCGGCCTCGGCGAAAACGCCGGCGGCCAATGCTGCTGTGGCCAGGAGGCCGCACAGCCGCTTCATGGTGCTCTCCTTTCCTCAAGTAACGCTCGCAACGAGAGGATCGCACTCGCGGACGTGCGATTCAAGGAAGTCGGTGCGCTGCCTCCACGCCGGGCAGCCTTGCCTCGGACGCTAACTCTCGAGGCACGCACCGAGGCACGCACGCGGTGCGCATTTCCGGCACATCTGGCACAGCTGACCCGCGCAACCATGCGGGTTTCGCTGAGCCATGCGGGGCTTTATGGGGGAGGTAGGATTCGAACCTACGTAGGCTGAGCCAACGGGTTTACAGCCCGTCCCCTTTGGCCACTCGGGTACTCCCCCGAGGCCGGCGTAGTGTAGCCAAGAGCCCCTAACAGCATGAGGGGCCATGCCGGGCCATCATCCTGTCCGGGGCTCTGCCCGATCCCCCCTTTGGGCTAAAGCGGCTCGCGCGCGCCCGCCGATAGCCGCCTCGTCGCTATGAACCTCGACGAGCTCCTGGCACGCGTCATCGACGCCGGCGGAAGTGACATGCACCTTAAGGTGGCCTCTCCCGCCATGGTCCGGGTCGACGGCGACCTGCAGCCGCTCGAGCAGCGGCTCCTGACCGAGTCTGACCTCGAGACAGTCCTGCTGCTCGTCACGGACCGCTCGCCCGCGAAGCGCGAGCTCTTTCTCGAGTCCGGCGACCTGGACACGTCCTATCTCGCCGACGGGATCGGACGCTTCCGCGTCAACGGCTTTCGCCAGCGCGGCTCGATCTCGTTCGCGTTCAGGTTCGTGCCCAAGGAGATCCCCAGCTTCGAGCACCTCGGCCTGCCCCAGGGGGTGGCCAAGCTCGCGCAGGAGCACCGCGGCCTCGTCCTCGTCACCGGCGCCACCGGCTCGGGAAAGTCGACCTCGCTCGCGGCGATGCTCAACTGGATCAACCGGAACCGCAAGCAGCACATCGTCACGATCGAGGACCCGATCGAGTTCATCCACGACGACTGGGCCTCGATCGTCAACCAGCGCGAGGTCGGGCTGGACACCGAGTCCTTCAAGCAGGCCCTGCGCCGTGTGCTGCGCCAGGACCCGGACGTAATCCTGATCGGCGAGCTGCGCGACGAGGAGACTACCCAGACCGCGCTGCAGGCGGCCGAGTCCGGGCACCTCGTCTTCTCGACGCTCCACACCCTCGATGCGGCCGAGACCGTGGGCAGGCTCGTCGAGTTCTACCCGCCCCAAAAGCAGATGATGGTGCGGGAGATCCTGGCCGGCGTGTTGCGCGGCGTGGTGAGCCAGCGGCTCGTCCCGCGCAAGGTCGGCGGCCGCGTCGCGGCCATCGAGGTGATGGTCAACACCGCCCGGATCGCCGAGCTGATCCGTGAGCCCGACAAGACGCACGGTCTCACGGAGGCGATCGAAGAGGGCGCCTACCACCACATGCAAAGTTTCTCTCAGCACCTCGTCCAGCTCGTCGTCGACGACGTGGTCGAGCTCGAGGTCGCTGCTGCGGCGGCTACCAACCGCCACGACTTCGAGATCGCGGTCGAGCAGGCGATTCGCCGCAAGCGGGTCGCCGAGGAAGGCAAGACCGTCGCCGTCGACTTTTCGAGCCTTGCGGAGGACGGGGCCGAGCCCGAGCCGGAGCACCAAGAGGAACCCGTGCCCGGCCTGCGGCTCGCCGCGTCAGATCAGTGAAGAAGCGCGTTCTCGCCGTCGCCGCCGTGCTCGCACTGGCGGCAGTTCCCGCAGCCTCGAGCCAGCTCGCGGCAACTCCGACGAACGTTCCCAGCTCGAGCGTGCCGAACGCTTCGGGCTCGATCCGAGTCCCCTCGCCGCTCTCCCGCCCGCCCGCGAGGCCCGAGGTTCGCTCCTACCCGCAGCTCGTCACGCTCTGGAGGCAGGCCGGCGATGCGTACGGCGTTCCGTGGCAGGTGCTCGGCGCGATCAACAAGATCGAGTCCGGGTACGGCCAGAACATGGGGCCGAGCTCGGCCGGTGCGCTCGGCTGGATGCAGTTCATGCCCTCCACCTGGATGCGTTGGGGGATGGACGCCGACGGTGACCGAATCGCCAACCCGTGGGATCCCGAGGACGCAGTCTTCTCCGCCGCGCGCTACCTCGCTGCGGCCGGGGCGCACGAGGACATCGAGCGCGCGATCTTCGCCTACAACCACGCACAGTGGTACGTCGAGGAGGTGCTCGACCTGGCCGGGACGCTCGGAGACGAGCCCTTCACCGCCGGCCCCGTGGCGCTCGTCTATCCGGGGGCGAACGTGCAGGCCAGGCTGAAGGCCGCTCAACGCCGAGTCAAGCGCCTTTCGGCGTCGCTCGACGTGGCGCTCGGCGGGGTCGAGGGCCGCGAGTGGACGCGACTTAGCCTCGAGCGCCGCCTGGGCGACCCGAATCTGAGCGACGCCGAGTTCGCGGAGCTGGACTCCAGGCTCCAGCGGTTCGATGCGGCCGAGGCGACCTCGTGGCAACGGATCGAGGGGCTCCAGGCCAGGCTCGCGAAGGCAGTCGCGGCGCTGACGAGGATCAAGGAGGAGGAAGCGAACGCCGGCCCCGGCGGGGCCCTCACGGTTGGCGAGTACGTCTTCCCGGTCGCCGGAGAAGCGTCATTCTCCGACGATTTCGGGGTGCCCCGGACGACCACATGGCACCACGGGAACGACGTCTTCGCAGAGCGTGGGACGCCGCTGGTCGCAGTCACTGCCGGCACGCTCTTCAACGTCGGCTGGAACGACGTCGGCGGAACCCGGCTGTGGCTTCGCGACGCCGACGGCAACGAGTACTACTACGCCCACCTGGCGCGCTTCTCGCCGCTCGCCGAGGAAGGCGCCCACGTCAATGCAGGCGACGTGATCGGCTACGTCGGGGACACCGGCGACGCCGCGGGCACGCCCCCTCACCTCCACTTCGAGATCCATCCGCCCGAGCTTCGGGCAAAGGGCTACGACGGGGTCGTGAACCCGTATCCGTATCTGACGGCATGGAAGGCCGGGGGCGTCGTGGGCGGGCAACCGTCCTTCGACGGCTGGGTCTTCCCGGTCGGCGGTGGGCCGGCCAACGTCTCCACTGCCCACACGCATCACGACTACCCGGCAGCGGACATCTCCGCTCCAGCGGGCTCGCCGCTCTACGCCCTTCACGATGCGGTCGTCACCGACCTGTACCCCGCCGACACTGGGAAGTGCGGCATCGGGCTCACCCTCCGGACGACGACCGGCGAGGAGTTCGTCTATTGCCACCTCTCGGCGCTCGAGCCCAGCCTCGCGTCGGACAGTCGTGTCTCGGCCGGTGACCCGGTCGGCCGGGTCGGCTCGACCGGCAACTCGACCGGCCCGCACCTGCATCTCGGCTTCACGCCCTCGACGCACTACCCGCAGGCGGAGCCCTGGTTCCAGGCGTTCGCCGGGATCGCCTTCAAGTGGCAGGACGCGCCTACTCCGGAGCGCTCGGAGTCCGTGCTGGCGTCGGGTCCCGTGCGGCGAAGCTCCGTGAACGGACCGGTCTTCCGGGTGATTCGGGCGCCCCGCATCATCCACTTCACGGCCTCGAGCTCCGGCTGAGCCGGCGACCCACACCCGCCTCATACCGTGAGGGGCTTGATCTTTGCCCGGCCACTGCCGATTGAGAGGGTTGTGGCGTCCCGTCTTGCCGTGCTCGCTCCGCGCCTGATCGCGCTCATCGTGATCTGGCTGCTGGCGGCTGCCAGCTGGACGCTGGCGGCCGGAGGGCCACAGACATCCCAGCCGGCGGCTCCCCCCGCCGGTGAGCCGGCCGCGCCGGAGGTCCTCGTGGTCCCGGACGTTCGCCGGCAGGCCTATGTCTTCTCCAAGGGAATGCTCCAGGATGCGGGCTTCGCCTGGCGAGTTGAGGGCGCCGTGGAGGGTTACGCCGCCAACACCGTCGTCTCGCAGGACCCGGCCCCAGGAGTCCGCGTGGTCGACAACGGTGCACCGACTGTCGTCCTCCGCCTGAAGCGCAGCGATGAGTACGAAGAGCGTGGCGTGCCCGAGAATCACTCGGCGTACAAGGGCACTGCAGTCGTCCTGCTGAGCAACTGGCAGGCGGCGCAGAAGGAGAGCGCGCAGGCGACGACCGAGACGCAGCCGGTCGCCACCACGACCACCGCTGCCCAGCCTGCTACTCCGCCCGCGGCCCCGGCCTCAGCGCCGACCCCGGCTCCCGAGCAGGGCGAGGAGAGCGGCGCCTTCCGCGAGCCTGACTTCGTGGTCAAGGGCGCGCCGCGAGAGCCCGCCGACGAGATGCCGCTCCCGCAACGGGCGCGTGCTCTCAAGGACCGGACTGCCGCGCTTACCAAGCCCAGCAAGAGGTTCGTGAGCCACTGGCTCTACCAGCATGCCTGGCTGGTGACCGGGGCTCGCTTCGGGTGGCAGGGCGGCGACAAAGCACTTCAAACTCTCATTCAGGTCGACCGCAGCCTGTCCGTCCGCTTCGGCTTCGGCGCTCGCAGCGAGAGAGTTGCGCGCAGGACCCTCGCGTACGTCGAGTCCAGGAAGCCCTGAATTGACCCCGCGCGTGCCGTTGCTCCGTGATCGGAGTGGTTTCACGTTGGTCGAGTTGCTCGCCGTCCTCGCGATCTTCCTCGTCATCGTGACGGCGCTCACGACCCTCTTCGTCTCGGGCTCGAAGGCCGAGCTCGACGCCAACCACCGTTTCCAGGCTCAGCAGAACGCACGTCTCGCCCTCGACCGGCTCCGCCGCGAGCTGCACTGCTCGAGCGGCGTGACGAACATGGACGGATCGGCGCTCACAGCCACGCCGGTCTCTGCGATCCGGGTTGCACTCCCTTCGCATTGCCCGACGGCCGTCGTCGGGACGACGACGGTCGACTACCAGGCCGTCGCGAACGGCAGCGGCCGGTGGAAGCTTCTCCGGGTGCAGGGAGGGTCGTCGGTCCCGATCGCCGACTACCTCGTCGAGGACGAGGTATTCACCTACACCGCCGCGTCCTCGGACACCCGGGCGCTCCTCCATGTCGACTTCCCCGTGAACGTGAACCCGAACGAGGGATGGAAGACCTGGCAGCTCGTTGACGACATTGTGCTGAGGAACACGCTTCGCCAGGACCCCTAGCCCGGGATGGGAACACGAATGAGATTGCGGCGACTGCTCAAACGGCAGGACGGCATCACGCTGATCATGGCGGTTGCCATCCTCGGCGTGCTCTCCTTGAGCGGCGTCACCCTCATCTACTACTCGGGCACGAACGCGCGGAGCGCCGAGTACTCGGTGCAGAACGCGAGCGCCTACGACCTCGCCGAAGCCGGCATCGACGAGATGATGGCCGTCCTCTCCAAGCCCACGAACAACGCCCTGATGCCGGACCTCCTCCCGGAGACGACCCACGACTACGACGGCGGCACGGTGACCTGGTCCGGAGCGCTCAACCAGCTCACCCAGACCTGGGCGGTGACGTCAACGGGCCGGATCGACAACCCGACCGGCAAGGGCGCGAGCGAGGTGACGCGGACCTTGACCGCCAAGATCCCGGTCACGCCGACCCTGACCCAGCCGCTCAACAACCCGGCCTGGAACTACATCTACGCCACAGGCACCGGGCAGCCGTGCGACATGACCGTGTCGCAGAACGTCATCGGCTCGTCCCGGCTCTACGTCCAGGGCAACCTCTGCCTGGAGAACAACGTCGGGGTCACGCAGACCTCCCTGCTCGTGCACGGCAACCTCGACCTCAAGAACAACGCCGCGGTGGGGTCGAGTGCGAGCATGAGCGCCCGGGTGGAGACCTACGTCGGCGGCAGCTGCCGCTACGGCGGCGGCTCCTGGGCAACGCCGTGCACCGGCAACCAGGACTCGCGCCGGATCTATTCGAAGATGAACCCCCCGAGCTACACGGTGGGCGTCAACACTGCCGTCCCCGTCATCGCGGCCCCGACGGCCGACGTGAGCGCCTGGTACGAGAACTCGATCCCCGGACCGTCGCTCGACTGCTCGACGGCGAACGGCGCGCGCAGCGGAACACCGCCCACCTTTGACAACGACGGCGTGATGAACAACAGCGTGCCGGTCTTCAACCTCACAGCCTGGTCCTCGTACACGTGCCGTGTCGGGCCTGCGAACTCGCCGACCGGCGAGCTGTCCTGGGACGAGAATACGAGGGTGCTCACCGTCTTCGGGACGATATTCATCGACGGCAGTCTCAAGATCAACAACGGACTCCTCAGTGACCCAGCTTTCTTGTACAAAGTTGGCATTATAAGAAAGCATTGCTTATCAATTTGTTGCAACGAACAGGTCACTATCAGTCAAAATAAAATCATTATTTGAAGCTTGGCGTAATCATGGTCATAGCTGTTTCCTGTGTGAAATTGTTATCCGCTCACAATTCCACACAACATACGAGCCGGAAGCATAAAGTGTAAAGCCTGGGGTGCCTAATGAGTGAGCTAACTCACATTAATTGCGTTGCGCTCACTGCCCGCTTTCCAGTCGGGAAACCTGTCGTGCCAGCTGCATTAATGAATCGGCCAACGCGCGGGGAGAGGCGGTTTGCGTATTGGGCGCTCGGTCTTGCCTTGCTCGTCGGTGATGTACTTCACCAGCTCCGCGAAGTCGCTCTTCTTGATGGAGCGCATGGGGACGTGCTTGGCAATCACGCGCACCCCCCGGCCGTTTTAGCGGCTAAAAAAGTCATGGCTCTGCCCTCGGGCGGACCACGCCCATCATGACCTTGCCAAGCTCGTCCTGCTTCTCTTCGATCTTCGCCAGCAGGGCGAGGATCGTGGCATCACCGAACCGCGCCGTGCGCGGGTCGTCGGTGAGCCAGAGTTTCAGCAGGCCGCCCAGGCGGCCCAGGTCGCCATTGATGCGGGCCAGCTCGCGGACGTGCTCATAGTCCACGACGCCCGTGATTTTGTAGCCCTGGCCGACGGCCAGCAGGTAGGCCGACAGGCTCATGCCGGCCGCCGCCGCCTTTTCCTCAATCGCTCTTCGTTCGTCTGGAAGGCAGTACACCTTGATAGGTGGGCTGCCCTTCCTGGTTGGCTTGGTTTCATCAGCCATCCGCTTGCCCTCATCTGTTACGCCGGCGGTAGCCGGCCAGCCTCGCAGAGCAGGATTCCCGTTGAGCACCGCCAGGTGCGAATAAGGGACAGTGAAGAAGGAACACCCGCTCGCGGGTGGGCCTACTTCACCTATCCTGCCCGGCTGACGCCGTTGGATACACCAAGGAAAGTCTACACGAACCCTTTGGCAAAATCCTGTATATCGTGCGAAAAAGGATGGATATACCGAAAAAATCGCTATAATGACCCCGAAGCAGGGTTATGCAGCGGAAAAGCGCCACGCTTCCCGAAGGGAGAAAGGCGGACAGGTATCCGGTAAGCGGCAGGGT
>OBGH01000052.1_pt1 | contig 14825 bp, 16 predicted proteins | sample 1502381 | NCBI WGS metagenome assembly OBGH01 (sample SAMN02324088, study PRJEB22366) | soil metagenome | biome: mixedwood plains | place: Canada | collected 2009-09
AAACCTCAGGCGATTCCCGCCTTACCCGCCCCCAAATACAAAGTCGGTAATTTTCCGTTCAGCCCGGTGAAAGATCGCGAAGCTGGACAAATTCGTCAGGCGGCTACAGGTGTTGGCTTAAACTGGGATGAAAACCTGCGCCTCTGGCAGCGTGACAAAGAACTGTGGTTGTTCCCGGTGGGCATTGAAGCCCTGATCGGTAAAGTCCGATTTTCTCGGTTGGGGATTAAACTTGCCGAGACGCACAACAAAGGTTATCGCTGGCAGCATGAAGCGGTTATTGCTCTTGCCTCACCCGATAATATGAATGCATTCGAGCTGACACCGCAGGAAGCGGAGGAGTGGTATCGCGGGCGCGATGTTTACCCGCAAGCCGCGCCAGTGGAGGATGATGTATTGGTTACTTTCCAGCATCAACCGATTGGTTTAGCCAAACGGATTGGTTCGCGATTGAAAAACAGCTATCCGCGTGAACTGGTGCGCGATGGGAAACTTTTTACCGGTAACGCCTGACAGCGCACAAAAAAAGCGCACTTTTTGACTGGCACATTCGGCTGCCTCAACTAGGCTGAAAAATGGTGCGATCGGACTGGTCGTACCACAATCGGCAGCTAAATGGAGAGCACGAAGATGAAAACCAGTGTGCGCATAGGCGCTTTTGAAATCGACGACGGCGAATTACACGGTGAATCGCCAGGTGATCGAACGTTAACCATTCCTTGTAAATCTGACCCCGATTTATGTATGCAACTGGATGCCTGGGATGCTGAAACCAGTATCCCTGCCCTGCTAAATGGCGAACACTCTGTCCTTTACCGTACCCGTTACGATCAACAATCTGATGCCTGGATTATGCGTCTTGCCTGATCCAAAAAGAACCCGTCGGCATGGCGGGTTATTTGTCCTGGTTATTCCCCCGTTGTAAAATCTCTCCTAAACTTAACGGTACGGCACCACACTTCGGGGATGAAATGTTCGCGCTGGTACTTTTTGTTTGCTACCTGGATGGCGGTTGTGAAGATATTGTTGTGGATGTCTACAACACGGAACAGCAGTGTCTTTATTCTATGAGCGATCAACGGATCCGCCAGGGCGGTTGTTTTCCGATTGAGGATTTTATAGATGGTTTCTGGCGACCTGCACAGGAGTACGGTGATTTTTAATTATTGCAATTGCACAAGAGTCAGTTCGCCCCCAAAGACAGCACCGGTATCAATATAATGCAGGTTGCCAATATCCACGCGATGTCGCAACGGTGTATGACCAAACCAGAAATGATCAGCACCTGTAATTCCCTGCCCTTTTTGGCGTTCACCTAATCGCGAGCGGCTCCACAAGACCTGATGCAAATCAACGTCCTTTTGCCATTCATAAACATCATCTGGATAATCGGCATGAGCAATAACATGCTTGCCGGTGCGACTGTGTACTTCAAGAATAAAGGGCAAATGCTGACATTTTTCCAGCGCCGTTTTCGCTTGTTTCTGTTGATTATCTGCCAGCGCAATAAACCAGTCGCCGCCATTCATCAACCACAAAGACATCTGCTGGGATGCCAGCGCATCCATCGCCATCTGTTCATGATTGCCTCTTACCGCACAAACAATGTTGTTCCAGTAACTGCAGACAACGTAAACTTTGCGGCCCACGATCGATAACGTCTCCCACTGAGATAAGTAAATCTCGCCACGGATCAAAACGACAATGCCATAATTTGCGGCGCAACTGCTCAAGACAACCGTGTATATCGCCAGAAAGCCAGATATGTCGCCATTGATGACCCGCAATTCTCTGATAAACGGGCGCAGGCTGTTTCATCAATATTTTCCTCCCGCGCTAAAGATCACATAATCTTAACAAGAATGTTAAAAAACGCTGGACTCAGACAGTAGAGTGTGTGTTATGGTTGACTATAAAGTCAGCGAAGGAAATGCTTCTGGCTTTTAACAGATAAAAAGAGACCGAACACGATTCCTGTATTCGGTCCAGGGAAATGGCTCTTGGGAGAGAGCCGTGCGCTAAAAGTTGGCATTAATGCAGGCTTAGTTGCCTTGCCCTTTAAGAATAGATGACGACGCCAGGTTTTCCAGTTTGCGTGCAAAATGGTCAATAAAAAGCGTGGTGGTCATCAGCTGAAATGTTAAAAACCGCCCGTTCTGGTGAAAGAACTGAGGCGGTTTTTTTATTGGAAATCAAAAGGCTATTTTAGGTAATTAACAGAGTTTTTCAGCTCGTTCTATAAACGGTGCCAGACTCATTTTTTCGCCGGGATTGTTAGGATCATCAATCTGAATCACCGAAATGGGTTGGGCATTGGTCTTCCCACTGGCAACTTCCTTTTGTGCGATATCGTTTAAAGGATACTGCACGAGGGTACTCGGATTAATAACATACAAAGCATTACCCGGTCGGCAAGTCAGCATCACCTCTTCGCGATTAAACGCCCATTTGTCTTTACCCACTTCAAAACGACTGACGGTAATCACCTGCGGTGCAGCCAGCGCCGCTGCAGAACTGGTGAGTAACAGAAACGCCAGAATACTTTTTTTCATCATTTTCGTAATCCATCAAAAAGGTTCGAGAGTCGCAAGCAGGCTGATGATCACCAGCACTACCGCACCTATCGCCCATTCGAGTTTAGTCATCCACACAAACCAGGGTGCCGCACGATCTTCATCCTGCCTCATGCGCGGTACAAGAACATAACGATTAGCCAGCGCAATGACCACCATAATCATCACCAGGATGGCTTTGAGCAATAAGAGTTGGCCCCAGTAAGTCGTAAGCGTGGGGGGAAATCCGGTAATCAACAATGCATTAAGCACGCCGCTTGCCAGTACGCCGATCACCGCAAAATGCCCGCACCAGGAAAAACGCATCAGCGCCTGAATAGCCTGGTGTCGCCAACGGCCTTTGATGAGTTGCATACACCAGAGCACCGGCAGTAATCCCCCAAACCACGCCGCCGCACAAATCAGGTGAATCGCGTGATTAGTCTGATGGATTTTCGCTGTTACCCCTTCATTCAGCGTCGCATGCCCCACTCCCGCCAGCAGAATAAATTGCGCGGTAGTGAGCATAAACAGCAAACGTGGCATATTCCGCGGTTGCATAAGGGCGACGATCAACGTTACGAGGGCGAGAACAATTTGCCATAACCAGATGCCACCAAACTGCGTTTGCAAAACAGCCTGCCAAATGTTTGGCGAAAATACATCTGTCCATCCCGTTCCCATCAACCCGCCCTGAACGGCGAGCATTGCAGTGGCACTGATCAAACTCCAGACGGCAGCGTGCTGTTGTAAACGCAGAAAACGCTTCGCCAGCAAGCGACGAATCGTCAAGGGGGCCAGCCAGGCACCGTACATTGCGAAGCCAAAAACCAGCATCAGCGAGGTGAAATGGATAAATCGCAGCGCGATCCAGGTAAACGCCAGCATGATTTATTTCACGCTAAAGGTGTAGTGTCCTTTCGTTTTATGCCCGTCCACCGAAACAACATGCCAGTCAACGGTGTAGGTTCCGGGTTTCAGCGAATCGGCCAGTGGAACAATCAGTTGCTTTTGGTCCTGCTCATTTCGCTTCGCCGGTAATGTTTTAATATTTTCGTTTTTTGGCCCCGTGATTTTTGCACCACTGAATCCTGTTTCAACACCTTCCGAGAAGTTTAAAGTGATTGCCTGCGGTGCAGCTGTCACTTGCGCGTTTGCCGCAGGATACTGATGCGTTAAATGCGCATGTGCCCAGACGGAAGGTGTCACCAACGAAGTGGTCAGGATTGCCAGCGCGTAGCGAAGGGAGCGTGCAGTTGAAGCCATATTATCTATTCCTTTTTGTAATAACTTTTTTACAGAGCATAACCTTGTCTAATGTCTGAGTCGAGGATCATCAATTCCGGCTTGCCATCCTGGCTCACTCTTAGTAACTTTTGCCCGCGAATGATGAGGAGATTAAGAATGCTGAAGAATCTGGCTAAACTGGATCAAACAGAAATGGATAAAGTGAATGTCGATTTGGCGGCGGCCGGGGTGGCATTTAAAGAACGCTACAATATGCCGGTGATCGCTGAAGCGGTTGAACGTGAACAGCCTGAACATTTGCGCAGCTGGTTTCGCGAGCGGCTTATTGCCCACCGTTTGGCTTCGGTCAATCTGTCACGTTTACCTTACGAGCCCAAACTTAAATAAAACTTATACAGAGTTACACTTTCTTACATAACGCCTGCTAAATTATGAGTATTTTCTAAACCGCACTCATAATTTGCAGTCATTTTGAAAAGGAAGTCATTATGTCGTTCTGGAAAGTTGCAGCAGCGCAATATGAGCCTCGTAAAACCTCACTCACCGAACAGGTAGCTCATCATCTGGAGTTTGTGAGGGCCGCCGCCAGGCAACAATGTCAGCTGTTAGTTTTTCCATCGCTTTCTTTACTGGGGTGTGATTATTCGCGACGTGCCCTTCCTGCCCCACCCGATCTCTCACTGTTAGACCCGCTTTGTTATGCCGCAACGACCTGGCGAATGACCATCATTGCCGGCCTTCCCGTTGAATATAACGATCGCTTTATTCGTGGAATTGCGGTGTTCGCACCGTGGCGAAAAACGCCTGGGATCTACCATCAGAGTCATGGTGCATGTCTGGGCCGTCGTTCCAGAACCATCACGGTGGTCGATGAACAACCGCAAGGTATGGATATGGACCCGACCTGTTCACTGTTTACTACAGGGCAATGTCTGGGAGAACCCGACCTGCTGGCGTCGGCCCGTCGCTTACAATTTTTTTCACATCAGTACTCGATTGCCGTGCTGATGGCAAATGCCCGTGGTAACAGTGCACTATGGGATGAATATGGTCGTCTCATCGTTCGCGCCGATCGTGGTTCATTATTGTTAGTCGGTCAGCGTTCATCACAGGGTTGGCAAGGCGATATCATTCCATTACGCTAGGCTTTTTCGGCCTGGAGCATGCCATGTTGCGCATTATCGATACAGAAACCTGCGGTTTGCAGGGAGGGATCGTTGAGATTGCCTCTGTTGATGTCATTGACGGAAAAATCGTCAACCCCATGAGCCACCTGGTGCGCCCCGATCGTCCTATTAGTCCACAAGCGATGGCGATTCATCGCATCACCGAAGCCATGGTCGCCGATAAACCGTGGATTGAAGATGTGATCCCACACTATTACGGTAGTGAATGGTATGTCGCGCATAACGCCAGCTTTGACCGCCGCGTACTGCCTGAGATGCCCGGTGAGTGGATTTGCACTATGAAACTGGCCCGTCGTTTGTGGCCTGGGATCAAGTACAGCAATATGGCGTTATATAAAACACGCAAGCTCAATGTACAGACGCCGCCGGGCCTGCATCATCACCGCGCGTTGTATGACTGTTATATCACCGCCGCGTTGCTTATCGATATTATGAACACCTCCGGCTGGACGGCAGAACAGATGGCCGATATCACCGGACGTCCGTCGTTGATGACGACCTTCACCTTTGGCAAATACCGTGGCAAAGCGGTTTCCGACGTTGCCGAACGCGATCCGGGCTATCTGCGCTGGTTATTTAATAACCTGGACAGCATGAGCCCGGAGCTGCGTTTAACACTGAAACATTATCTGGAAAATACTTAGTCCGCAGGCGTAGCGGGTAATGTTCCCTGCGCCAGCGCGACCAGAAAAGCATATTCCATCGCTACGCCTTCGTACGATTTAAAGCGACCAGATTTACCGCCATGGCCTGAGTCCATGTCGGTACAGAGCAATAAAAGATGGTCATCGGTTTTCAGCTCGCGCAATTTAGCGACCCATTTTGCCGGTTCCCAATATTGCACCTGAGAATCGTGCAAACCGGTCGTTACCAGTAAATGCGGATAAGCCTGTGCGGTGACGTTGTCATACGGGCTGTAGCTTTTCATGTACTCGTAATATTGCGGATCCTGCGGGTTACCCCACTCTTCAAACTCACCAGTGGTAAGAGGAATTGATTCATCAAGCATCGTTGTTACAACATCAACAAACGGTACCTGGGCGATAACGCCGTGGAATAATTCCGGGCGTTGATTAATTGCAACGCCCATCAACATGCCCCCCGCACTCCCGCCCATCGCATAACAAAGCGAAGGAGAGCCATAGCCCAGTTTTAACAATGCATCGCAGGCATCAAGATAATCATTAAACGTATTTTTCTTCTTCAGAAATTTTCCGTCTTCGTACCATTGTTGCCCCAGCTCACCACCGCCGCGAACATGGACAATGGCGTAGACAAAGCCACGATCTAACAAACTCAAGCGGCTAAAACTGAAATCGGCATCAATACTTGCGCCGTAAGAACCATAGCCATACACCAGCAACGGGTTGTGTCCTTTGCGAAAATGTTTGCGATGGTAGACCAACGAAACCGGAACTTCGACGCCATCACGGGCGACTATCCACAGGTGTTCACTGCGGTAATTCGCCGCATAAAAACCAGGAACTTCCGTTTGTTTTAATACACGACGCTCACCGGTATCCATATCCAGTTCAAACAAAGTGTCTGGTGTAGTCATGGAAGAATAACCATAACGCAATCGCGCGGTTTCAGGTTCTGGATTGTAGGCAATCCAGGTCACATAGGCCGGATCATCAAAGGCAATACCAATGACTTCCCGGGTCTTGCGGTTAATTTGGCGCAAACTGGTTAACCCGCGCTGACGCTCTTCAACCACCAGCCAGTCGGTAAACAGCGTAAACCCTTCCAGCATGATGTTTTCGCGTGGCGGAATTAACTCTTCCCACTGTTGCTCATCACGCATACGGGTACGGTATAAGCCAAAGTTTTTGCCGTGGCGGTTGGAACGCAGATAAAAACGATGCTGGTAGTGATCAAGGCTGTATTCGTGATCTTTGCGGCGCGGCAGAAAAACAAACGGCTCGGCATCGGCCATTTCCGCGTCCAGCAGGCGAACTTCACTGGTGGTGGCGCTGGCCAAATGAATGACTACATAGTGCTTCGAGGTCGTTTTATGCAGGCTGACGTAATAGGTATCGTCTTTTTCTTCGTAGATCAGTTTATCTTGCGATGCTGGCGTACCGATGGCGTGACGCCAGACCTGATAAGGCAGCAGCGTCACCGGATGCTTGCGAACATAGTAGAAAATCCAGGAGTCATTTGCCCAGACAAAGCTGGGTTCAACGTTATCCAGCAGTTCCGGGTACCAGTTACCAGTTTCCAGATTACGAAAACGAATGCCGTACTGGCGTCGGGAAAGAAAATCTTCTGCCAGCGCCATAATGGTGTTATCGGGCGTAATCGCCATTCCGCCCATCGAATAAAACTCACTATGAGCTGCGCGCTTATTGGCATCGAGCAATGTTTCCCACTCATCCCACTCTTCACTGAATGCCGATTGACGCTGGTAGATAGCATATTCACAGCCTGGTTCATAAATATGCCGATAGCGGTAGCCATTTTTGATGTAGGGCGCAGAAACTTCTCGTTGCGGAATGCGGTCGATGATTTCCTTTAAGATGCGATCCTGCAAGGCTTGTTGTGAGGCCATCACCCGATGACCGTAACTATTTTCTTGTTGCAGGTAGTCCAGGACTTCTGGCTGAGAACGCGTATCGTCCCGCAGCCAGTAGTAATTATCGATGCGCGTATCGCCATGAAGCGTCATGGCGTGGGGAATGCGGGCGGCTTTTGGTAGCATGTTATTGTTCTTTCTGGTTGAAACATCTTATAAGGGTGGCAAAACTCACCGGGGATGCAAGCGAAACAGGGGAGTCATTGCTTAGATGATGACAGGTAATGGCGCGGATATCGAATGTTATGCAGACAGAGAAAATCAGCCTGTTCAAATGGCTGTGCGATTCTGGATAGCCCGAAATAGTCAACTTCAGGCTATCCAGAGAGCGGAATTATTCCGCCAAAGTGCGTTTTTGCTGTTCGAGATCGCGTTCAATGCCGTCACGAACATCCTGGGGGATTTTCAGCGCGTCACCCAGTGCATTCAGGTAACTGCGTTCCATAAAATGGTCAATATCAATAGCCGCGCAACTCAGGAAATAGATTTCCAGCGCCTCTTCTTCATTGCGGACCCCGGTAGCCAGGCGTTGTGGATCCAGCGGTTGTTCGATTGCCTGCTCAATGAGTACACGCCCCTGCTCTTCCACGCCGGCTCCACGCAATTGCTGGTCGATTGCCGCACGTTCTTTGGCATCAATATGACCATCACTTTTAGCGGCAAAGACCAGCGCAAGGATCAAACGTGCTGTACGCTCATCCAGCGGCGTACTTTGCGCGCCAAACTGCGGTTCGTCCTGATGCGCCGCGCGAATTTTATCTTTGTATTTATTCCACAGCACCGTACCCGCTACCGCTCCGCCGCCAACCAGTAACGCGTTGGTGCCATATTTCGTAAGAAGTTTACGTGCTGATTTATTTGCGACCAGCAGCCCAGCCAGTCCGCCTAATGCGCCTGGCACTAACAGTTTGACCAATCCCTGATCCGCAGACGAGGAGGTAGAAGAACTGCTTTGCCCAAGCAGGGATTGCAGTTGATTTAACCAGTTAGCCATATTTGCTCCTCAATAACCATTTTTAGTGCCTGTAGCATAGCGGATGAGGATGTCAGAAAATGTATATCGAGACAAAAGATGCGCAAATAAGCGGGGCGGTAGGCCGTTATTCAAAGAAATTCGCGCCAGGTAAGGTATTTACTGTATATCAGGTGATAAGGGTATTTTAGGTGAAAGTAGTTTGTCGTTTTGAGTGGCATTGTTTGATGCTGATTGCCCGATGCGACGCTGTTGCGTCTTCTCAGGCCTACGATTGTGGTGCGTTCTGGGGCGGACAAGGCACTCGCGCCGCATCCGCCAACAGTCAATCGAATTATCAGAAGCCATTAACGCCGCTGATATTCCGCCATTCCCGCTTTGCAGTCCACGCTGACCTGGTAATGAATATCGGCACTTTTACCACGCACGGTTAGCGGTACTGACCATTTATCATCTTTACCCTGAATGTCCTGCAAACTGACCCAAGCCACGGGATCGGCCTGACCGACAATTTTTTGATCATCTGCCCAACGCGCCACGCGATTTTGTTGATAATCACGTTTTACGCTCGCGGCAATTCCGGCAGCATCCAGATCTTCACACTTTGGGAAAGTGACCGACTTGCTGGTTTCATTATTGGCAGCGAAAACTGATGCGCAGGCAGAAACCAACAACAGCCCTAAAAACGCCCCTCTTTTTTTCATGTTTTTCTCCATAGCACAATGATTCAGGAGAAAGCATGGTACAAATTGTCAGGAGCGCAAGTTGCTTCAGGCCGCGTGTGAGGCATCTTCCTCTTCGGATTCAGCACCGACGACCTGTGGGGACGGTAATTTGCCGGTTTTCAGAATGGTGCTCAGCACATCTTTTTGTTCTGCCAGCCATAGCGAAAGGGCTTCACGTTGCTCGTCTTCCATTTGCACTGGAGAATTTGTCAGCCAGGTGTCAAGCAGATCCGCCGTATCAAGCATTTTGTCATAAGCATCGGCTTCCTTTTTGCTGGTAAACGACATTTTCTCTTCGCCCTCACGAATGACTACGTATTTAACTTCAACCGCCATTTGCAGCCTCTCATAATAACTGTGATTTTATACAGTATATTTCTTTTCGGTTGAGAAATCAACATCAGCAATAAAGACACACGCAAACGTTTTCGTTTATACTGCGCGCGGAATTAATCAGGGGATATTCGTTATGACGTTATTAGGCACTGCGCTGCGTCCGGCAGCAACTCGCGTGATGTTATTAGGCTCCGGTGAACTGGGTAAAGAAGTGGCAATCGAGTGTCAGCGTCTCGGCGTAGAGGTGATTGCCGTCGATCGCTATGCCGACGCACCAGCCATGCATGTCGCGCATCGCTCCCATGTCATTAATATGCTTGATGGTGATGCATTACGCCGTGTGGTTGAACTGGAAAAACCACATTATATCGTGCCGGAGATCGAAGCTATTGCCACCGATATGCTGATCCAACTTGAAGAGGAAGGACTGAATGTTGTCCCCTGCGCTCGCGCAACGAAATTAACGATGAATCGCGAGGGTATCCGTCGCCTGGCGGCAGAAGAGCTGCAGCTGCCCACTTCCACTTATCGTTTTGCCGATAGCGAAAGCCTTTTCCGCGAGGCGGTTGCTGACATTGGCTATCCCTGCATTGTAAAACCGGTGATGAGCTCTTCCGGCAAGGGGCAGACGTTTATTCGTTCTGCAGAGCAACTTGCTCAGGCATGGAAGTACGCTCAGCAAGGCGGTCGCGCCGGAGCGGGCCGCGTAATTGTTGAAGGCGTCGTTAAGTTTGACTTCGAAATTACCCTGCTAACCGTCAGCGCGGTGGATGGCGTCCATTTCTGTGCACCAGTAGGTCATCGCCAGGAAGATGGCGACTACCGTGAATCCTGGCAACCACAGCAAATGAGCCCGCTTGCCCTTGAACGTGCGCAGGAGATTGCCCGTAAAGTGGTGCTGGCACTGGGCGGTTATGGGTTGTTTGGTGTCGAGCTATTTGTCTGTGGTGATGAGGTGATTTTCAGTGAGGTCTCCCCTCGTCCACATGATACCGGGATGGTGACGTTAATTTCTCAAGATCTCTCAGAGTTTGCCCTGCATGTACGTGCCTTCCTCGGACTTCCGGTTGGCGGGATCCGTCAGTATGGTCCTGCAGCTTCTGCCGTTATTCTGCCACAACTGACCAGTCAGAATGTCACGTTTGATAATGTGCAGAATGCCGTAGGCGCAGATTTGCAGATTCGTTTATTTGGTAAGCCGGAAATTGATGGCAGCCGTCGTCTGGGGGTGGCACTGGCTACTGCAGAGAGTGTTGTTGACGCCATTGAACGCGCGAAGCACGCCGCCGGACAGGTAAAAGTACAGGGTTAAACCCGGCAAAAAAACGCTACAAAAATGCCCGATCCTCGATCGGGCATTTTGACTTTTACAGCTTAGCGCCTTCTACAGCTTCACGCGCCAGCTTAGTAATGCGGTCGTAATCGCCCGCTTCCAGCGCATCTGCCGGAACCAGCCAGGAACCACCGATGCACAGCACGCTTTTCAGCGCCAGGTAGTCACGGTAGTTAGCCGGAGAAATACCACCCGTCGGGCAGAAACGGACCTGGGAGAACGGACCCGCGATCGCCTGCAGGGCTTTCACGCCGCCGTTAGCTTCAGCCGGGAAGAATTTGAACTCTTTCAAACCGTAGTCCATACCCAGCATCAGTTCGGAAACAGTGCTGATCCCCGGAATCAGAGGAATAGTCCCTTCGGTAGCAGCTTTCAGCAGCGGCTCGGTCAGACCCGGGCTAATTGCGAACTGTGCACCCGCTTCAGTGACTTCTGCCAGCTGCTGTGGATTCAGCACCGTACCGGCACCCACAATCGCTTCAGGCACTTCTTTGGCGATAGCACGGATAGCGTCAACTGCACACTCGGTACGCAGAGTCACTTCCAGAACGCGCACCCCACCAGCAACCAACGCTTTTGCCATCGGCACCGCGTGTTCCAGTTTTTTTACCACGATAACCGGTACAACCGGGCCGGTGGTCAGGATTGATTCTGCACTTGTTTTCCAGTTTTTCATCAGAGTTTTCTCTCGCCTGATTACAAATTTGTCGTCTTAAAAAGTGATACAGGTTGCGCCCTGTTCGGCACCGGACAGTTTTTCACGCAAGGCGCTGAATAATTCACGTCCTGTTCCCACGCGTGACGCGCTCAGGTCAGGAATGTGCGGTTCGCGAGCAGCCAGTTCCGCTTCGTCTACCAGCAGCGTCAGTTCGCCTGTCTGTCCATTCACACGAATGATGTCCCCGTCGCGCACTTTTGCCAGCAGCCCGCCATCGTAGGCTTCTGGTGTTACGTGGATAGCTGACGGCACTTTACCTGAAGCGCCGGAGAGTCGTCCATCGGTAACTAACGCAATTTTGAAACACCGGTCCAATAATACACCAAGTGGCGGCATGAGTTTATGTAATTCTGGCATTCCGTTCGCTTTTGGCCCCTGATGACGGACAACAACGACACAATCGCGGTCCAGCAAACCCGCTTCAAAGGCCGGCATAACGTCATGCTGGCTTTCAAAAACAACCGCTGGCGCTTCAATCACCTGGTTCTCAACCGGCACGGCAGAGGTTTTCATAACCGCACGGCCCAGGTTACCGCTTAACACTTTTGTCCCACCATGATGAGAGAAAGGTTGTTCGAAGGAAGCGATCACATTGCTGTCGAGTGATTTTTCCGCCCCTTCCCGCCAGTCCAGTTCACCATTATTCAGCCATGGTTCAAGGGTATAACGAGACAGACCAAAACCTGCCACCGTATTGACATCTTCATGCAGCAGGCCTGCTTTGAGCAGTTCACGCACCAGAACCGGTACGCCACCTGCCGCCTGGAAGTGGTTAATATCGGCCGGACCGTTCGGGTAGAGACGTGCCATCAGCGGTACAACATCAGAAAGGTCAGAGAAGTCATCCCAGTTAATCTGAATACCGGCCGCGCGCGCCATCGCCACCAGGTGCATGGTGTGGTTAGTGGAACCACCGGTCGCCAGCAGTGCAACGATACCGTTCACCACCACTTTCTCATCGATCATCTTACCGATCGGCATCCATTCATTACCATTACCGGTCATGCGTGTAACCTGACGCGCAGCTGCGGCGGTCAAAGCATCGCGCAGCGGAGAATCCGGATGAACAAAAGAAGAGCCTGGCAACTGCATCCCCATAAACTCCACCACCATCTGGTTGGTGTTGGCAGTACCGTAGAAAGTACATGTTCCCGGCGCATGGTAAGACGCGGCTTCTGACTCCAGTAAGGCCATGCGGTCCACTTTACCTTCGGCATAAAGCTGGCGAATACGCACTTTTTCTTTATTTGGCAAACCGCTTGCCATCGGTCCAGACGGCACAAACACCGCAGGCAAATGACCAAACGACAGGGCTGCCATCGTCAGACCCGGGACAATCTTGTCGCACACACCGAGGAACAGAGCACCATCAAACATGTTATGGGACAGCCCCACCGCCGCAGACATCGCTATCACTTCGCGGCTTAGCAGCGACAATTCCATTCCATCCTGCCCCTGGGTGACACCATCACACATCGCCGGAACACCGCCCGCAACCTGACCAACCGCATTCGCTTCATGCAGGGCTTTACGAATGATTTCTGGATAGTGTTCATAAGGCTGGTGCGCGGAGAGCATGTCGTTATAGGAGGTGATGATGGCGATATTGTTACGCAACATGCTTTTCAAAGAGGCTTTGTCTTCTGGCTGGCAGGCAGCGAAACCGTGTGCCAGGTTACCGCATGCCAACTGCGAACGATGAACGGTCGAAGTTTTCGCTTGTTCTATCCGGGCGAGATAAGCAGAGCGAGTCTCGCGCGAACGTTCAATGATTCGATTTGTTACGCGTAACAATTGTGGATTCATAAAGGCTCCTGAAATTGAGTTGTCAGAGCAGGATGATTCACAACGCGTTTCATTCAGAGGATTTATGACTGAAACGCCTGTAACCGGAGCTCATAGGGCAAAAACGTTTCAGTCAGTGTAATAAAAAAAGCCTCGTGGGTGAATCCGCACGAGGCCTGAAAGTGTAAAAATTGTTCTACAATCTGCGCAAGATCATGTTACCGGTAAAATAACCATAAAGGATAAGCGCAGATATTACTCAAACTCATTCCAGGAACGACCATCACGGGTAATCATCGCCACCGAGGCAACGGGTCCCCAGGTTCCGGCCTGATACGGTTTCGGCGCATCATTGTCCATCGCCCACGCCTCAGTAATGGAGTCTACCCATTTCCAGGCTTCTTCCACTTCGTCGCGACGTACAAACAGTGCCTGAATACCACGCATGGTTTCCAGCAGCAAACGTTCATAGGCATCCGCCAGATGCGTCTGATTAAAGGTTTCTGAATAGCTCAGATCCAGCTTGGTGATTTGCAGGTTATGTTTGTGGTCAAGGCCAGGAACTTTATTCAGTACCTGGATATCCACGCCTTCATCAGGTTGCAGACGGATAGTCAGTTTATTCTGCGGCAGATCCTGCCACGATTCTTTAAACAGATTCAGTTCAGGTGTTTTGAAATAGACCACGACTTCAGAACATTTGGTCGGCAGACGTTTACCAGTACGCAGGTAGAATGGCACACCGGCCCAGCGCCAGTTATCAATGTCGACGCGGATCGCCACGAAAGTTTCTGTATTGCTGCTCTTGTTCGCGCCCTCTTCTTCCAGATATCCCGGCACTTTTTTGCCCTGGGCGAAGCCCGCAGTATATTGCCCGCGTACGGTTTTTTCGCGTACGTTGGAGCGGTCGATGCGGCGCAGAGACTTCAGTACTTTCACTTTTTCATCGCGGATGCTGTCTGCGCTCAGGTCAGACGGCGGAGACATCGCAATCATGCAAAGAATTTGCAGCAGGTGGTTCTGGATCATGTCGCGCATCTGACCGGCTTTATCAAAATAGCCCCAGCGCCCTTCGATCCCCACTTCTTCTGCCACGGTAATCTCAACATGATCAATGGTGCGATTGTCCCAGTTATTCACAAACAGGGAGTTAGCAAAACGCAGCGCCAACAGGTTCAGCACCGTTTCTTTACCAAGATAGTGGTCGATACGGTAAACCTGGCACTCCTCGAAGTATTCGCCAACCTGATCATTGATTTCCTGCGAGGTCGCCAGCGACGTCCCCAGCGGTTTCTCCATGACTACGCGTGCCGGTTTAGCATTCAGTTTTGCCTCGCCAAGCCCTTTGCAAATTGCGCCAAAAGTGCTGGGCGGCATGGCAAAGTAGTTAATG
>OBGH01000066.1_pt1 | contig 13115 bp, 10 predicted proteins | sample 1502381 | NCBI WGS metagenome assembly OBGH01 (sample SAMN02324088, study PRJEB22366) | soil metagenome | biome: mixedwood plains | place: Canada | collected 2009-09
CACCCATTTCTCACCATCCCATTTATCGTATGGCGTTAATGGGGCGATAGTCGCGGGACGCATACAAACATAACCCCTGGATGTTATGTGTCTATCGAGAATCAAAGTGGAAGTCCTTATGTTAAGTATAAGACAGGAATCACTTATAACGATAATCAGTTAGTATATGTATCTATCACTGTTGATGATAATATCAGCACTTGGTTCTGGAGGGGGTTTGTTGTGGGCAATGATGCATTTAAGTTATCGTCTGCAGATAGAGGAGATATTACAATAAACAACGAATCAGGGCATTTGATAGTCAATACCGCAATTCTATCAGGAGATATAGTCACTCTAAGAGGAGGAGAAATTAGGTTGGTATTATAGCTTGTGCGCGCCATGATTGGCGCGCAATTTAAACTTAGTGCTTTACATCGCTATTGTCTTGATTTCTTTGAATTATTTTATAAATTAAAAAAACGACTGTTATGTATAAGCAAAGGTCGAACGAAAAATACATTCCAAATAAATGCTTGCTTAAATCTCTATATCCTTCCCCGAAAAATGACACATAAAATTGAGATATTCCAAAAAGAGATACTACAAATAAAGATGCCTTTATTTTATTATTTCTAATAAAAATAGAAGCAATAAAAAATAATAACAATGATATAAATCTAATGTTTTTAAATATATTGTCTTTTATGTTAGTAATAGTCGTTAGTATGTTTGATTCTCCATATATTACGTGTAGTTTTTTATATACATGGAAATAATTTTCTTTATACTGAGACATCACACCATCATCAAATGGAAGTTTGAAGATGGTGCTTGGTTTGCTAACCAATAAAAAGAGTGCATTCGAAAACGTTTCATCTTTATGAGATTCGAAACATTCCGTTCCAACTTCTGTTGGGGTTGCGCCAAATGATATGTCGAATTTATTACCCCAGGCATCTAACCCAACACACTTATCATCAACATACGATGGCATTTTATACCCGTTGTTTTTCATATAAAGATAACTACCGAAGTATGTTGCATGGTACTTATTTAATTCAACAACACCTTTTGAATAAGATATTGCAAATATTGACGCAAGCAAGCACACCACGCATATTACAGATTTAATAATTAGTTTGTGTCTATCAAAAAAAATATAATATGAATACACTATTAGTGGGGTTAATATAAATTGATTTTTAGCAGTAGATATTATTAGCAACGAAAAAAATAGCAAAAGCATAGATTTATTGTTTTTGCATGTTAATGAATACACCAAAAATGGAAGGAAAATTATAACTATTTGCTCTTGATAGAATGATGCAAACATTGACAGTGTTGATGAAGAACACATAAGAAAAGCTAAAATAAAGAATGTAAATAAAGTTACATACCTTTCTGTTTTTATATATGAAGTAAATATCGCATATAATGAATAAATATATATTACTTTTAGAAATAACGATAACACCCTAGCATCAAGATATTCAGTAAAAATGCTAATAAACAGGACGTATGTATACAAAATATAACTATATGAACTTATATACTCATAGCTATCAATTGAATCAATATGACCTTTCAATTTATACAATAAAGGTAAGTCATATGTAAATGCTGGTATGTCTTCAATTAATGGCTTAATGGCTCTTCCGAAATCAGATGTATTTAACATCATTATGTTTTTAGATAAGGCGCAAATAATCAAAACAAAAGATATATACAATGATACTTTTATTGCTTTATTCATTTTTTGACTCTCTTGATGATGTATTTCGGGCGTTTTTTGGTTTCAATGTATGTGCGTCCAATATATTCACCTAATACTCCTATTCCAATCATCTGAATTCCACCTAAAAACAGTATTGAAACAAGTAGTGAAGGATATCCCCTAACAGCATTTCCAAATATGATAGTATCTAAAATCATCCACGCCCCATAAATAAATGCTACACTGGCTACCACTAACCCTATGTATGTCCAGATGCGAAGAGGGAATGTGGAAAAGCTTGTAATACCCTCAAGTGCTAAATTCCAAAGTTTCCATCCATTAAATTTTGTATCTCCAGCAATTCTTTCCGCTCGCACGTATTCAACAATATCTGTCTTTCCTCCTACCCAGCTCAGAATACCTTTCATGAAAAGGTTTCGTTCTGGCATAAGTTTAATATTTTCGACAACATCACGGCTCATCAGCCTGAAATCACCAACATTCTCTTCAATTTTAGGATTGCTTATTTTATTGTGGAGCTTATAGAACCACTCAGCCGTTTTTCGCTTCAGGCGTCCATCAGTTGAGCGGTCAGATCTTTTAGCAAGAACCATATCAGCACCTGCTTGCCATTTTTCAATAAGATGAGGAATAACCTCAATCGGGTCTTGCAGGTCAACATCAATTGGGATTATCGCATCCCCGGTTGCATGGTCTAACCCTGCAAACAATGCTGGTTCTTTACCAAAGTTGCGTGTAAATGACAGCGGAACAACTAGAGGATCTGAAACAGCCAGAGCATTAATGATTGACTCCGTAGCGTCTTTGCTGCCGTCATTTATGAAAACGATTTCCACTTCATATGACTTCAATTCTTCGAATTCACGTACCGTTTTATAAAAAATTGGTATCGCTTCTTCTTCATTGAAGACAGGAACTACAAGAGATATCTTCATTTCGCATCCCTAAAGACAATGAACTTTGAATAGACGAAACCGCACACCAGGCTGATGGCGGAGAAGGTGACAAGAGTTATCATCGGGGGAAGTGCGCATCTATCAGCAGCCCATCCAACAGTAGCACTCAGTGTCCCCATGAACCCAACATATAGCATGTAGCGCATCGTTGTAGTCGATGCCTTGAATGTGAATTTTGCATTCGCGAAGAAGCTAAAGCTCACAGCCACAACGAAACCTGCGAAGTTTGCAAGAGCTTGGTTTGTATGCGCGACATAGATACAAACACCAAAAACCACCCAGTGTATAAGGGTGTTCAGCACACCAATAGAGGTGTACTTTGCAAATAGCTTTAACATTTCTTCTATCAGCTAATAATCAAAGGAATGAAGTCTATCATCCAAGTCTTAATCGATCGATACTTGCTGTGGTTGATGAGACAAAACTTATACACACAAAGCTTTGCACTGGATTGCAAGACTTTGTGCTATTCGATAGTTGTTAAGGTCGCTCACTCCACCTTCTCATCAAGCCAGTCCGCCCACCATTGCATCATTTCTCTGCGTTTATCGAGATACTGAGCATGGTTGTAAATCCCACGCACAGATCCGCCGTTTGCATGTGCCAGTTGCACTTCAATAGCGTCAGCAGGCCATTCGTGCTCGTTCATAATCGTGCTGAATTCATGCCTGAATCCGTGACCGCTTTCCAGACCCTCATAGCCGATTTGTTTGATCACAAGCAGTACCGCGTTCTCGCAGATTGGCTTCTTCTTATCGTTGCGCCCGGCAAAAACAAACTCTGAGACTGGTTTGGTGATGGAGCTTAGCGTAGTGAGAAGTTCAACTACCTGGTCTGACATAGGAACCACATGAATTTTGCGTCCTTTCATCACACTGGCGTCGATGGTGATAATCCTATTTTCAAAATCGACGTTCTTCCATAGCATGGAACGAAGCTCTTTCGTTCTTAGGGCTGTGTAGCGTAAAACTTTGGTCGCAATGAGCGATACGATACTTCCTGAAAATGTTGCCAGTGCTTTGTTGAATGCCGGGATCTGGTCTGCAGGAAGAAACGGGAAGTTCTTCTTGCGGTATCCCTTCATGGCGTCAGCAAGGTCAGGTGCCGGGTTATATTTAGCCCTTCCGGTGACAATAGCGTAACGGAAAACCTCGCCGCATCTTCTGCGTGCTTTGTTGGCTCGTTCCATTGCACCGCGATCTTCAAACCTGCGGATTACTTCCAGCAGTTGCATCGGCTCAATATCCTGAATTTCAAGGCCGCCAATGATAGGTAAAATGTCGTCGTCAAACATTTTGGCAAGTTCAGTTGCATACCCTACTGACCATACTTGCTTCTTGTGCTCGTACCATTCCTTGTAAATCGCACTAAAGGAATTGTTGTTAGACGAAGCCTTTTTCGCCTTTACAGGATCGATGCCAACCGAGATGTCTTTCCTCGCAGTCCATGCTTTATCCCTTGCCTCCTGCAAAGTCATAAGCGGATATTTTCCGACGGTCAGGATTTTCTCCTTACCGTCAATCTTGTAGCGAAGCTGCCATACCTTTTTCCCTGACACAGGGACATAAAGGTACAGGCCATTACCATCGAGAAGGCGGTATGGTTTTTCTTTCGGCTTTGCTGCTTCAATCTGCTTAACGGTGAGCATGGGTAAAAATCCGGTGGGTAAAATTATTTTATCCACTTTTTACCCGTCATGGAGTGCGGCTGTCAACGATCTGAAGCGAACCATGACGAACTGTAAATCTACGGAATGCTTGATATTCAGGGGATTTTGCGGACTGGTACGGATGGGAGCGAACTGATAAATGGTGTCCCCTGCAGGAATCGAACCTGCAATTAGCCCTTAGGAGGGGCTCGTTATATCCATTTAACTAAGAGGACAATGCGGCATGAGTATACCCGCTAATGGAGTGCGGGGTAAGTACGCTGCCGCTCGATTGCTTAAACCCTCGCCATTTATGCCGGGTTTTTATAATTTTTCTTAATGTTTTCCGCACGTTCTGCTTTTTGGCGTGCTTCTGCTTTACGCTTATTGCTCATGTCGTTACGAATCTGTGCATGACTCATTAACGCGAAGATAAAGGTGCCGCCGCAGATGTTCCCCGCTAAAGTAGGTAGTGCGAAGGGCCAGATGAAATCGCTCCAGTGCAGCGTACCGTTAAACACCAGATAGAGGATTTCAACAGAACCGACCACGATATGGGTGGTGTCACCCAGGGCAATAAGCCAGGTCATCAATATAATCACCACAATCTTTGCCGCACCCGCTGCAGGAAACATCCAAACCATAGTGGCGATCAGCCAGCCGGAAATGATCGCGTTGGCAAACATCTCGCTGGGGGTGTTCTTCATCACATCCATGCCGATTTTGACAAATGCATCGCGAGTTTCTTCATTGAAGATAGGCATATATTCAAATGCCCACGCCGCAATACCTGTCCCGAGAATATTACCCAGCAGCACGACGCCCCATAACCGTATAAGTAAGCCGACGTTGCTCATTGTCGGTTTTTGCATGACGGGTAGTACCGCAGTCACGGTATTTTCGGTAAATAATTGCTGGCGGGCCATAATGACGATAATAAAACCAAAGGTATAACCGAGATTCTCCAGCAAGAAGCTGCCCGGCACACCTTCCAGTTCGACTTGAAATATCCCTTTTGCCAGTAACGAAGCGCCCATCGACAGACCCGCCGCAATGGCTGACCACAGTAGCGCCATTGCGTCGCGTTCCAGCTCTTTTTCACCATCCTGGCGGATATGCTCATGAATTGCCATCGCCCGGGAGGGGAGTCGGTCTTCATCTATTTCTATTTTTTTGCCGCGCTCTTTTTCTTCGCTCTCAACTTCAATTTCGTCGCTGTGTTGATCAATTTTGTCGTTGTCCATGGTCTCTTCTCTTGAATTAGCACGTATAGCTAAAGCGTAGCGGCTTTTTTGCTCGCAACTGACGGGAGTTACTCTGAAAATGTAGAAAAGGCTGCGTTTGCCTTTTTCTGTTTCTATAGAATCAAGTAGCCTACAGGGCGGCGATTACCAGGCTATGATCAAATCAGCAAATCAGGGCGTCTGGACATCAGTTGACGTGCTGTTACAATCGCCCACACCTAAACAGGCGGATACGGTATCGTTCCGTCATGGATGGCAAACTGCATAAGCCATAAAAAAACAGGGAGACATTTATGAAGCTTCGCCTGTCGGCGCTTGCTCTGGGAACTACGCTTCTGGTGGGGTGTGCGAGTTCCGGTACAGATCAGCAAGGGCGTTCTGACCCGTTAGAAGGGTTCAACCGCACCATGTACAACTTCAACTTCAATGTATTAGACCCGTATATTGTTCGACCGGTCGCTGTCGCCTGGCGTGATTATGTTCCGCAACCGGCGCGTAACGGTTTGAGCAACTTTACTGGCAACCTTGAAGAACCTGCGGTGATGGTTAACTACTTCTTGCAGGGCGACCCTTATCAGGGGATGGTCCACTTTACCCGCTTTTTCCTGAACACCATTTTGGGGATGGGCGGTTTTATTGATGTTGCAGGGATGGCGAACCCGAAACTGCAACGGACTGAACCTCACCGCTTCGGTAGTACGCTTGGTCATTATGGCGTGGGTTATGGGCCTTACGTTCAGTTACCGTTCTACGGTAGCTTCACGCTGCGTGATGACGGTGGTGATATGGCGGATGGTTTTTACCCGGTTCTTTCCTGGCTGACCTGGCCGATGTCTGTGGGTAAATGGACGCTTGAAGGGATCGAAACCCGCGCTCAGCTGCTGGATTCCGATGGTCTGCTGCGTCAGTCGTCCGATCCTTATATTATGGTGCGCGAAGCGTACTTCCAGCGTCATGATTTCATCGCTAATGGCGGCGAACTCAAACCGCAGGAAAATCCGAACGCACAAGCGATTCAGGATGATTTAAAAGATATTGATTCTGAATAAGAAACAAATAAAAAAGGTGAGTCGCAAAACTCACCTTTTTTGTTGTTATCCCTCAATTACCACAAGTAAAAGGAGATAAACCGACAATGACCTAGACGTAATTATGTAAAAATACTGATGTTCGTCACTGACTATTTCCGATATTCAGCTGTTGAAAAATCAAAAAACTGGAAAAATAATTTTAAATATCATCAAAATTAACACCTGGCGCAGATGGTTGATTAATTTCATTTTGATATTCAGCCTGGCGATTTTGAAGCCTTTCTTCAATTTTACCTTCGAGATCCTTAAAATGCTTATATATTTTTTGAGAATGGCCAACGTTAATTTTGTTACCGACTAAAGTAGAAACTATTTCTTTTAGATGGTCGCATTTATATTTTGCATCGTCCACTTGAAAATCATATCTTATTGCTCGACCATAACGTTTAAAAACGTCGTTTGGTTCTCTCAGTCTTTCCCCGTTGAGCTCGTTTACAACCTGATGATCGGAACCAGTTGCAAATGATTCTGCCATGATAGCTTTACTGCTTTCAAACCACGCTGAAGCACTCCTGGCGTTTTCACTACAATATTGGGTGAGACTATCACCATTAATACGAATTCCTCTTTGAATGTGGTAGTCGTCCTGATCGTAGTAACCGAGAGATAAGTAATCATTTCCGTTTTTATTTTTAATTACAATAGCGAGAGAGTCGCCTTTTTTATCTTTACCGTACCAGGTAAATAAGTCCGTTGGTTCGCTTTTCCCGCTCTCATCAAATTCCGTTACCGTATGTCTGAGTTTGTGTGATATCTTATCGAAGATAAAACCAGGATCTCCATCATATATTTCTTTTAATGCGCTGAAGATCATTTCCTTGTTATTGATATCATGAGTCTTCTCAACTATGTTGTCATTAATGATAGTACGGACGAGTTCTTTGTCTTTATAGTTCGCAGGTAATTCTATTGGTTCTTGGTTGTCGATACCAATAGTAATATGGTCTGTATCATTGGAGTCAATATCAATATAAGTAACTGAGGAATTATTAATATTAAATCTATAAGGATCGTCGTTTACTCGTATGGCGTTTTTTATAAGCTCAAGTAGATGTTTAATACAGGTGCTTATTCCTTCCTTACCATTAAAAAGGTTTTTGAACTCTTGTACTAATCCATTAACTTCATCATTGTTATTTTCATTGATGGATTCTGGGTAAGCTGCGCTGGTATTGTTGATTGAAATAGATGGTAGCATGATTTTATTCCATTTTGATTGATTTGTTACAAATATATATTACCTAATGAAATAGACTATCAAAAAACGCTCATTTATTTAGAACCTATCTTTAATTTGAGTGTATGAGCGCACAATAGCCAGGGGGGGGGAGTATCCTGGAAATGCAGAAAAGTAAACTCTTTGAGAAGGACGAGCAGAACGCCTGAAAATATGCCTTTCCCTTCAGGTTTGTCTGTGGATACCGCTTATTGATTTGAAAGGGCAAGCTGCCAACAGGCTGTTTGCAAAACTCAGGAGGTAAGCAATGAGGACACTACTTTCGGTGAAGTGGGGGAGTTAAAGTCACCTGCTATGCAGGTGACTTTATCCAGGCGAACGCGTTATCAGAACGCGTAGTTAAAGTTAGTACCGAACAGCCAGGCTTTACCTTCAGACTCGAACTGGTATGGGCCTTCGTTAATTTTCACGCTCTGACCGTGCATATAAGAAACACCAACGTCGACTGAAGCATCTTTATTAAATGCGTAAGTCGTACCTGCACTCAGCCAGAAACGGTCCTGGTCCGGAATGGAGATAGAACGATTCTGTGCAGGAACTGGGCTGTCATCAAAGGCGATACCGGTACGGAAGGTCCAGTTATCATCGTAGTAATAAGTGGTACCCAACGCGATGCGGTAAGCATCTTTAAAGCCTTCATGTTTCTGGAACAGCGTGTCGCCACTGGTTGAGGTCGCTTTCAGCTGCTGGAACTGACTCCAGCTGGTGTAAGCCAGGCTATAGTGAATCGCCCACTGTGGATCAACACGGTTATAACCTGACACTTCCCACATTTCAGGCAGGTTCAGCGTCAGATAACCCGATTGCGTTGCGCCACCTGTCGCGGTAGGAATTGGCAAACCGTAGTTATTAAACGCACGATTAAGATCGCTGCTGTAGTTACCTTTGAAGTCAATTTTCACTTCAGAACGGTAGGTCAGTGCATAGCGGTTATTTTTATCCAGTTCATACAGGATTCCGGCGTTCCAGCCAAAGCCCCACTGGTTACCGTTCAGATGAGCGATTTTGGTATTACTGTCAATACCGTTGGCGGTAGCTGCCAATGCTTGCCCTTGCTGAGTTTGGCCAGCAGGAGATTGCATAATTTGGCCAGCAACCAACTGCCCCAGATCGCCTGCGAAACGTTCAATTTTCGCGCGAGCGTAGACGGCGTTGAAACCAAGACCAAAGCTCCATGCATTATTTAAGCGATACGCACCGCTTAAGTTCAGGTTCATGGTTTCAAGGTCGGTTGTACCCCCGACAGAGCCGCCTGCATAAGTATCGTTAAACTCTGTAGCCAGACCATAGTTAGAGGTAATAGAAGCGCCCCAACCAAATTGGTCGTTAATCGGTGCAACAAAGTGCATGTTCGGAACCCATGCCGTAGGCGCGATGTTATCGGCTTTCAGGCTACGACCAGATGGAGACGTTCCGCTGATATTTACATCCGGGTCAATATAAACCGCACCCGCAGAAAATGTCGGGCGGTCAAACATAGTAATCAATGCGGGGTTACGGCTGACGTTACCTGCATCATCGGCAATTGCGCCTTCCCCTGAATAAGCCCGGCCCAGGCCAGAGGAAGAAAATTCGTTTAACTGAAAGCCTGCCGACCAGGCCTGGGTGGAGATAAGTGCCACTGCGACTGCGAGAGCAGACTTTGTAAACAGGGTTTTCTGGCTCATGACCATAACCTCAATGATTTATTTTTATACAAACTATGTTACGTGCTGTAACAGGAGCGCGAAGTGTAGGGTCTGAGGTACATCTTAGAAATCAGACCAGTGGCGAGAGTATAGGTCGGACCAGCTGGAATGTTGCAAGTATGTTTCTATCTTTTTTCAAATATGATCTAAGAAACGCGATCCAGCTGGCAAAATTTGGAGGTGGCGCACTCATGGATTCGGGTGAATTTTGTTTTAGATCATTTTTAAGTGTGATTTCGGTCACTTATCCGATTTTGCAGAATTAACAACTGGAGCAGCACTTTCCGGAAGCGTAAAATATCCACAACGTTTATCTGGCACCTTGGGTGCACATACAGAGGAAATCAACGATGAGTAAATGTAGTGCTGATGAAACCCCGGTTTGCTGCTGTATGGATGTTGGCACCATTATGGACAACTCCGACTGCACCGCGTCTTACAGCCGCGTGTTTGCAAACCGCGCAGAAGCAGAGCAAACGCTGGCGGCGCTGACTGAAAAAGCCCGTAGCGTGGAATCTGAACCTTGCAAAATCACCCCGACTTTCACTGAAGAGTCTGACGGTGTGCGCCTGGATATCGATTTCACTTTTGCCTGCGAAGCTGAAATGCTGATTTTCCAGCTGGGTCTGCGTTAATTCCTCTCGGGTACGTACGCCCCTGTCAGTTGCTGGCAGGGGCGTTTTCTTTTCTCTTCTTCTTTTCTCTCTGTGTCATAGCTCCCACTTTCCCTTTTCTCCACTTGGCTAAATGTAAAAAAATGGTTAAGACTATGATCAGGTCAGACCACTTTATTTATTTTTTTACAGGGGAGTGTTATGGGTCAGGTTTTACCGCTGGTTACCCGCCAGGGCGATCGTATCGCCATTGTTAGCGGTTTACGTACGCCTTTTGCCCGTCAGGCGACGGCTTTTCATGGCATTCCCGCGGTTGATTTAGGGAAGATGGTGGTAGGCGAACTGCTGGCACGCAGCGAGATCCCCGCCGAAGTGATTGAACAACTGGTCTTTGGTCAGGTCGTACAAATGCCTGAAGCCCCCAACATTGCGCGTGAAATTGTTCTCGGTACGGGAATGAATGTACATACCGATGCTTACAGCGTCAGCCGCGCTTGCGCTACCAGTTTCCAGGCAGTTGCAAACGTCGCAGAAAGCCTGATGGCGGGAACTATTCGAGCGGGGATTGCCGGTGGGGCAGATTCCTCTTCGGTATTGCCAATTGGCGTCAGTAAAAAACTGGCGCGCGTGCTGGTTGATGTCAACAAAGCTCGTACCATGAGCCAGCGACTGAAACTCTTCTCTCGCCTGCGTTTGCGCGACTTAATGCCCGTACCACCTGCGGTAGCAGAATATTCTACCGGCTTGCGGATGGGCGACACCGCAGAGCAAATGGCGAAAACCTACGGCATCACCCGAGAACAGCAAGATGCATTAGCGCACCGTTCGCATCAGCGTGCCGCTCAGGCATGGTCAGACGGAAAACTCAAAGAAGAGGTGATGACTGCCTTTATCCCTCCTTATAAACAACCGCTTGTCGAAGACAACAATATTCGCGGTAATTCCTCGCTTGCCGATTACGCAAAGCTGCGCCCGGCGTTTGATCGCAAACACGGAACGGTAACGGCGGCAAACAGTACGCCGCTGACCGATGGCGCGGCAGCGGTGATCCTGATGACTGAATCCCGGGCGAAAGAATTAGGGCTGGTGCCGCTGGGGTATCTGCGCAGCTACGCATTTACTGCGATTGATGTCTGGCAGGACATGTTGCTCGGTCCAGCCTGGTCAACACCGCTGGCGCTGGAGCGTGCCGGTTTGACGATGAGCGATCTGACATTGATCGATATGCACGAAGCCTTTGCAGCTCAGACGCTGGCGAATATTCAGTTGCTGGGTAGTGAACGTTTTGCTCGTGAAGCACTGGGGCGTGCACATGCCACTGGCGAAGTGGACGATAGCAAATTTAACGTGCTTGGCGGTTCGATTGCTTACGGGCATCCCTTCGCGGCGACCGGCGCGCGGATGATTACCCAGACATTGCATGAACTTCGCCGTCGCGGCGGTGGATTTGGTTTAGTTACCGCCTGTGCTGCCGGTGGGCTTGGCGCGGCAATGGTTCTGGAGGCGGAATAATGGAAATGACATCAGCGTTTACCCTTAATGTTCGTCTGGACAACATTGCCGTTATCACCATCGACGTACCGGGTGAGAAAATGAATACCCTGAAGGCGGAGTTTGCCTCGCAGGTGCGCGCCATTATTAAGCAACTCCGTGAAAACAAAGAGTTGCGAGGCGTGGTGTTTGTCTCCGCTAAACCGGACAACTTCATTGCTGGCGCAGACATCAACATGATCGGCAACTGCAAAACGGCGCAAGAAGCGGAAGCTCTGGCGCGGCAGGGCCAACAGTTGATGGCGGAGATTCATGCTTTGCCCATTCAGGTTATCGCGGCTATTCATGGCGCTTGCCTGGGTGGTGGGCTGGAGTTGGCGCTGGCGTGCCACGGTCGCGTTTGTACTGACGATCCTAAAACGGTGCTCGGTTTGCCTGAAGTACAACTTGGATTGTTACCCGGTTCAGGCGGCACCCAGCGTTTACCGCGTCTGATAGGCGTCAGCACAGCATTAGAGATGATCCTCACCGGAAAACAACTTCGGGCGAAACAGGCATTAAAGCTGGGGCTGGTGGATGACGTTGTTCCGCACTCCATTCTGCTGGAAGCCGCTGTTGAGCTGGCAAAGAAGGAGCGCCCATCTTCCCGCCCTCTACCTGTACGCGAGCGTATTCTGGCGGGGCCGTTAGGTCGTGCGCTGCTGTTCAAAATGGTCGGCAAGAAAACAGAACACAAAACTCAAGGCAATTATCCGGCGACAGAACGCATCCTGGAGGTTGTTGAAACGGGATTAGCGCAGGGCACCAGCAGCGGTTATGACGCCGAAGCTCGGGCGTTTGGCGAACTGGCGATGACGCCACAATCGCAGGCGCTGCGTAGTATCTTTTTTGCCAGTACGGACGTGAAGAAAGATCCCGGCAGTGATGCGCCGCCTGCGCCATTAAACAGCGTGGGGATTTTAGGTGGTGGCTTGATGGGCGGCGGTATTGCTTATGTCACTGCTTGTAAAGCGGGGATTCCGGTCAGAATTAAAGATATCAACCCGCAGGGCATAAATCATGCGCTGAAGTACAGTTGGGATCAGCTGGAGGGCAAAGTTCGCCGTCGTCATCTCAAAGCCAGCGAACGTGACAAACAGCTGGCATTAATCTCCGGAACGACGGACTATCGCGGCTTTGCCCATCGCGATCTGATTATTGAAGCGGTGTTTGAAAATCTCGAATTGAAACAACAGATGGTGGCGGAAGTTGAGCAAAATTGCGCCGCTCATACCATCTTTGCTTCGAATACGTCATCTTTACCGATTGGTGATATCGCCGCTCACGCCACGCGACCTGAGCAAGTTATCGGCCTGCATTTCTTCAGTCCGGTGGAAAAAATGCCGCTGGTGGAGATTATTCCTCATGCGGGGACATCGGCGCAAACCAT
>OBGH01000081.1_pt1 | contig 12173 bp, 9 predicted proteins | sample 1502381 | NCBI WGS metagenome assembly OBGH01 (sample SAMN02324088, study PRJEB22366) | soil metagenome | biome: mixedwood plains | place: Canada | collected 2009-09
CTTCGATCAATCCCTCTTCGCTGACGGCCAGCATCACATTAAGCGTATCCAGCGTTAGCATTGTTGTGCCTGGCGAATCTGTGCACCGACATCCTGTAGGCTGGCTTCAATGCGACCTAACCAGTCGCCAGGGATAAACAGACATTTTTGCTGTTCGCTGAATAAAGCGTGTTGCTTGCGCCAGTCGCTTTCAAGCTCTTCCAGTTGTTGTTTTATTTCACCAGGCAGACCTTCAGCCGATGAACCGGGAAGTGCCAGCGTACTGCCTTGTAAACTTACATCGCGAACGACAAGATGTTGGGCGCTATCAACTTCCAGATTCAGTTTCTGGGCAAAGCCGATACCGTTCAGTTTACCGCGAATTTCACCACCTTTGCTCAGCCACTGTTCCAGCGCGCTACGCTCAAAGGAGATATGAACCACTTCCATATCATGCAGTTTTAACGGTTTTTGCAGCAGTAGAGTCAGAGTGGAAGCAGTAACGTTAACAGGAAGTTGATACTGCTGACGACGGCTGAAAATGCCGCCCAGACGAATTACCGTTAAGGCTGTTTTATCGCTTTGTTGCTGCTGGAGTTGCAGGTGACGTTGCACAATCGCGCCAAGGCGAGTCAACATCCCTTGCTGTTGCCAGGCGTGACCGGTCATCAATACATCAATTTGTTGTTGTATCAAATTCAGGCTTTGCGCGTCATACCACAGGCAATCTTTCAGCAAAATGAGATCTACCGGGGCAACAGCACTGCGACCGCTAAAAAAGGCGCTGGCCTGCAATAATCGGATCGCTTTTTTCCAGCGACGATCCGAGACATAAGGCGCATCCGGTAATTTATCCAGTTGCTGGCGCAGCATAAAAATCAGCTCAAATACATGATCGGGCAGCGTAATTTCACCAATCTCTTTCTGCCAGCGTTCATATTCTTCATCTGTGACCTGCAAGGCATCAGGAACCGGATTGTCGTTTTCATCCTGTTGACTGGTCAGCATGGAGCGGAAATTCGCTTTATCCTGCACTTTATCTAACCACAGACGAATCAGCATGCGGTCATATAACGCTTCCAGACTGCTGTCTGCTTCCGGCAGCTCGTTGGAGGCCGCCACCAGCAGACGCATCGGGATTTTTTCTACGTGTGCACCGTTGCGGAACTGGCGCTCGTTAATGGCGGTGAGCAAGGTATTAAGAATTGCCGGGCCCGCTTTCCAGATCTCATCCAGAAAGACAATTTCTGCTTCCGGCAGGTAACCGCTGGTTAAACGTTCATAGCGCCCTTCATCTTTTAGCGCCTGAATAGAAAGGGGACCAAAAACTTCTTCCGGCGTGGAGAAGCGGGTCATCAGATATTCAAACGCGCGGGCATTCTGAAAGGCGAATTTTAAGCGCCGGGCGATCAAACTTTTGGCAATACCTGGCGGGCCAAGGAGGAACACACTTTCACCACTTAATGCCGCTAATAAACACAAGCGGATGGCGTGGCTACGTTCATAAAGCCCCTTTTCCAACGAACTGCTCAGGCGGGAAATTCTTTCCGCTAATAAATGAGGGTGAGCCATAATGAAGTGGCGTCCTTTCGTCAAAAGTTCTGCGTAAATTGCGAGTATAGACGTTTCTTGCTGGTGGCTAAAATAGTCTCAAAGGGGGGGTATTTTTCTTTGAGCCAGGTTAATGTGGCCGCATTTAGGAGTACGATTTTGCCGTTAATCGTGCATACTGTGCGCTTTTTTGTGGGCCAAGGGACTAAGCACACATTTCATATTTCAACGAAAGACTAGTCTATGAGCACTGATAATAAGCAATCATTGCCCGCGATTACCCTCGCGGCGATTGGAGTTGTCTACGGCGATATTGGTACCAGCCCGTTATATACACTTCGTGAATGTTTGTCCGGCCAGTTTGGTTTTGGCGTTGAACGCGATGCCGTGTTTGGCTTTTTATCGCTGATCTTCTGGCTGCTAATCTTTGTGGTTTCCATTAAATATCTCACCTTCGTGATGCGGGCAGATAACGCCGGTGAGGGGGGGATCCTGACGTTGATGTCGCTTGCCGGGCGTAATACGTCGGCGCGAACCACATCAATGCTGGTGATTATGGGGCTAATCGGCGGCAGCTTTTTCTATGGTGAAGTCGTCATAACACCCGCTATTTCGGTGATGTCAGCCATTGAAGGTCTGGAAATCGTCGCCCCGCAGCTGGATACCTGGATAGTTCCCCTCTCAATTATCGTTCTCACTTTATTATTTATGATTCAAAAACATGGCACGGCTATGGTCGGTAAGCTGTTTGCGCCGATCATGCTGACCTGGTTTTTGATTCTGGCAGGACTGGGGTTACGTAGCATTATTGCTAACCCGGAAGTGCTGCATGCGCTGAATCCAATGTGGGCGGTGCATTTCTTCCTTGAATACAAAACGGTTTCTTTTATTGCATTAGGGGCAGTGGTGTTGTCGATTACGGGGGTCGAGGCGCTGTATGCTGATATGGGGCACTTTGGTAAGTTCCCTATTCGCCTGGCGTGGTTCACCGTCGTATTACCTTCCTTGACCCTTAATTACTTCGGTCAGGGAGCGCTGTTGTTAAAGAACCCGGAAGCGATTAAGAACCCGTTCTTCCTGTTGGCACCGGACTGGGCGCTGATCCCGCTGCTGATCATCGCCGCACTGGCGACGGTAATTGCCTCGCAGGCGGTTATCTCTGGCGTCTTCTCATTGACGCGTCAGGCGGTACGTCTGGGATATTTGTCGCCGATGCGCATTATTCACACCTCCGAAATGGAGTCAGGGCAAATCTATATTCCGTTTGTGAACTGGATGCTCTATGTCGCGGTCGTGATTGTGATTGTCAGCTTTGAGCACTCCAGCAACCTGGCGGCGGCGTACGGGATTGCGGTGACCGGAACCATGGTGCTGACGTCTATTCTCTCGACTACCGTGGCACGTCAGAACTGGCACTGGAATAAGTATTTTGTTGCGCTGATCCTGATTGCTTTCCTTTGTGTCGATATTCCATTGTTCACCGCTAACCTCGATAAACTGCTCTCCGGCGGCTGGTTGCCATTGAGCCTCGGTACTGTGATGTTTATCGTGATGACCACCTGGAAGAGCGAGCGTTTCCGCTTGCTGCGGCGGATGCATGAACATGGTAACTCTCTGGAAGCGATGATTGCTTCGCTGGAGAAATCACCGCCTGTTCGCGTGCCCGGGACCGCGGTGTATATGTCGCGTGCAATCAACGTCATTCCCTTTGCGCTGATGCATAACCTTAAACATAACAAGGTATTGCATGAGCGGGTGATTCTGTTAACTCTGCGCACCGAAGACGCTCCATATGTCCATAACGTCCGTCGGGTACAGATTGAACAACTGTCGCCCACTTTCTGGCGCGTGGTGGCAAGTTATGGTTGGCGAGAAACGCCAAACGTAGAAGAAGTTTTCCACCGCTGCGGTCTGGAAGGATTAAGTTGCCGGATGATGGAAACCTCCTTCTTTATGTCGCATGAGTCGTTGATCCTCGGCAAACGCCCGTGGTATTTGCGTCTGCGCGGCAAGCTGTACTTGCTGCTGCAACGTAATGCGCTGCGTGCACCAGATCAATTTGAAATCCCGCCAAACAGGGTTATCGAACTGGGTACTCAGGTCGAAATCTAACGCCAGACGCCTCCTTTCTTCATAAGGGGGCGTTTTTGTTTTCATGGTTAATCACCATGTAAAACGTTTCGAGGTTGATCACATTTCCGTAACGTCACGATGGTTTTCCCAACTCAGTCAGGATTAAACTGTGGGTCAGCGAAACGTTTCGCTGATGGAGAAAAAAATGAAAAAAGGCACCGTTCTTAATTCTGATATTTCATCGGTGATCTCCCGTCTGGGACATACCGATACGCTGGTGGTGTGTGATGCTGGTTTACCCATCCCCAAAAGTACAACGCGTATCGATATGGCATTAACCCAGGGTGTACCTTCTTTTATGCAGGTGCTGGGCGTCGTCACAAATGAAATGCAGGTCGAGGCGGCCATTATCGCGGAAGAGATCAAACACCATAATCCGCAACTCCACGAAACGTTGCTCACTCACCTTGAGCAGCTGCAAAAACACCAGGGAAATACCATTGAAATTCGTTACACCACGCATGAACAATTCAAACAACAAACCGCAGAAAGTCAGGCGGTAATTCGCAGCGGAGAATGTTCTCCGTATGCGAATATCATTCTCTGTGCTGGCGTGACGTTCTGAGGCCGTCATGGAAGCATTACTTCAGCTTAAAGGCATCGATAAAGCCTTCCCGGGCGTAAAAGCCCTCTCGGGCGCAGCGTTAAATGTCTATCCGGGCCGCGTGATGGCGCTGGTGGGCGAAAACGGCGCGGGTAAATCCACCATGATGAAAGTGCTTACTGGCATCTATACTCGCGATGCCGGTACGCTTTTATGGCTGGGGAAAGAAACGACATTTACCGGGCCAAAATCTTCCCAGGAAGCCGGGATTGGGATTATCCATCAGGAACTGAACCTGATCCCGCAGTTGACCATTGCCGAAAACATTTTCCTCGGTCGTGAGTTTGTTAATCGCTTTGGCAAAATTGACTGGAAAACCATGTATGCCGAAGCGGATAAATTGCTGGCTAAACTTAACCTGCGCTTTAAAAGCGACAAGCTGGTGGGCGATCTTTCCATCGGTGACCAGCAAATGGTTGAAATCGCCAAAGTGCTGAGCTTTGAGTCGAAAGTCATCATTATGGATGAACCGACCGATGCGCTGACCGATACCGAAACCGAATCCCTGTTCCGCGTCATCCGCGAGCTGAAATCGCAAGGCCGCGGTATTGTCTATATCTCCCACCGCATGAAAGAAATCTTCGAGATTTGCGATGACGTTACCGTTTTTCGTGATGGGCAATTTATTGCTGAGCGCGAAGTGGCATCACTGACCGAAGATTCGCTGATTGAGATGATGGTGGGTCGCAAGCTGGAAGATCAATATCCGCACCTGGACAAAGCGCCGGGAGATATCCGCCTGAAAGTCGATAATCTCTGCGGACCTGGCGTTAACGATGTCTCTTTTACTTTACGCAAAGGCGAAATTCTTGGCGTCTCTGGTTTGATGGGCGCAGGTCGTACCGAACTGATGAAAGTGCTCTACGGCGCACTACCGCGCACCAGCGGTTACGTCACCCTGGATGGGCATGAAGTCGTTACCCGTTCACCGCAGGATGGCCTGGCAAACGGCATTGTGTATATCTCCGAAGACCGTAAACGTGACGGTTTAGTGTTGGGCATGTCAGTAAAAGAGAACATGTCGCTGACAGCGCTGCGCTACTTCAGCCGCGCTGGCGGCAGTTTGAAGCATGCCGATGAACAGCAGGCTGTGAGTGATTTCATTCGTCTGTTTAATGTGAAAACTCCGTCGATGGAACAGGCAATTGGTCTGCTTTCCGGTGGCAATCAGCAAAAAGTGGCGATTGCCCGCGGTCTGATGACACGCCCCAAAGTGTTGATCCTTGATGAACCTACCCGTGGCGTAGATGTCGGCGCGAAAAAAGAGATCTATCAACTGATTAACCAGTTCAAAGCCGATGGCTTGAGCATCATTCTGGTGTCATCGGAGATGCCAGAAGTATTAGGCATGAGCGATCGCATCATCGTCATGCATGAAGGGCATCTCAGCGGGGAATTTACTCGTGAGCAGGCCACCCAGGAAGTGTTAATGGCTGCCGCTGTGGGCAAGCTTAATCGCGTGAATCAGGAGTAAAAAAATGACAACCCAGACTGTCTCTGGTCGCCGTTATTTCACGAAAGCGTGGCTGATGGAGCAGAAATCGCTTATCGCTCTGCTGGTGCTGATCGCGATTGTCTCGACGTTAAGCCCGAACTTTTTCACCATCAATAACTTATTCAATATTCTCCAGCAAACCTCAGTGAACGCCATTATGGCGGTCGGGATGACGCTGGTGATCCTGACGTCGGGCATCGACTTATCGGTAGGTTCTCTGTTGGCGCTGACCGGCGCAGTTGCTGCATCTATCGTCGGCATTGAAGTCAATGCGCTGGTGGCTGTCGCTGCTGCTCTCGCGTTAGGTGCCGCAATTGGTGCGGTAACCGGGGTGATTGTAGCGAAAGGTCGCGTCCAGGCGTTTATCGCTACGCTGGTTATGATGCTTTTACTGCGCGGCGTGACCATGGTTTATACCAACGGTAGCCCAGTGAATACCGGCTTTACTGAGAACGCCGATCTGTTTGGCTGGTTTGGTATTGGTCGTCCGCTGGGCGTACCGACGCCAGTCTGGATCATGGGGATTGTCTTCCTCGCGGCCTGGTACATGCTGCATCACACGCGTCTGGGGCGTTACATCTACGCGCTGGGCGGCAACGAAGCGGCAACGCGTCTTTCTGGTATCAACGTCAATAAAATCAAAATCATCGTCTATTCTCTTTGTGGTCTGCTGGCATCGCTGGCCGGGATCATTGAAGTGGCGCGTCTCTCCTCCGCACAACCCACGGCGGGGACTGGCTATGAGCTGGATGCTATTGCTGCGGTGGTTCTGGGCGGTACGAGTCTGGCGGGCGGAAAAGGTCGCATTGTTGGGACGTTGATCGGCGCATTAATTCTTGGCTTCCTTAATAATGGATTGAATTTGTTAGGTGTTTCCTCCTATTACCAGATGATCGTCAAAGCGGTGGTGATTTTGCTGGCGGTGCTGGTAGACAACAAAAAGCAGTAATAACGACTACAGGACATCTTGAATATGAACATGAAAAAACTGGCTACCCTGGTTTCCGCTGTTGCGCTAAGCGCCACCGTCAGTGCGAATGCGATGGCAAAAGACACCATCGCGCTGGTGGTCTCCACGCTTAACAACCCGTTCTTTGTATCGCTGAAAGATGGCGCGCAGAAAGAGGCGGATAAACTTGGCTATAACCTGGTGGTGCTGGACTCCCAGAACAACCCGGCGAAAGAGCTGGCGAACGTGCAGGACTTAACCGTTCGCGGCACAAAAATTCTGCTGATTAACCCGACCGACTCCGACGCAGTGGGTAATGCTGTGAAGATGGCTAACCAGGCGAACATCCCGGTTATCACTCTTGACCGCCAGGCAACGAAAGGTGAAGTGGTGAGCCACATTGCTTCTGATAACGTACTGGGCGGCAAAATCGCTGGTGATTACATCGCGAAGAAAGCGGGTGAAGGTGCCAAAGTTATCGAGCTGCAAGGCATTGCTGGTACATCCGCAGCCCGTGAACGTGGCGAAGGCTTCCAGCAGGCCGTTGCTGCTCACAAGTTTAATGTTCTTGCCAGCCAGCCAGCAGATTTTGATCGCATTAAAGGTTTGAACGTAATGCAGAACCTGTTGACCGCTCATCCGGATGTTCAGGCTGTATTCGCGCAGAATGATGAAATGGCGCTGGGCGCGCTGCGCGCACTGCAAACTGCCGGTAAATCGGATGTGATGGTCGTCGGATTTGACGGTACACCGGATGGCGAAAAAGCGGTGAATGATGGCAAACTAGCAGCGACTATCGCTCAGCTACCCGATCAGATTGGCGCGAAAGGCGTCGAAACCGCAGATAAAGTGCTGAAAGGCGAGAAAGTTCAGGCTAAGTATCCGGTTGATCTGAAACTGGTTGTTAAGCAGTAGTTTTAATCAGGTTGTATGACCTGATGGTGACATAAATACGTCATCGACAGATGAACGTGTAATATAAAGAAAAGCAGGGCACGCGCCACCCTAACACGGTGGCGCATTTTATGGACATCCCGAATATGCAAAACGCAGGCAGCCTCGTTGTTCTTGGCAGCATTAATGCTGACCACATTCTTAATCTTCAATCTTTTCCTACTCCAGGCGAAACCGTAACCGGTAACCACTATCAGGTTGCATTTGGCGGCAAAGGCGCGAATCAGGCTGTGGCTGCTGGGCGTAGCGGTGCGAATATCGCGTTTATTGCCTGTACGGGTGATGACAGCATTGGTGAGAGCGTTCGCCAGCAGCTCGCCACTGATAACATTGATATTACTCCGGTCAGCGTGATCAAAGGCGAATCAACAGGTGTGGCGCTGATTTTTGTTAATGGCGAAGGTGAGAATGTCATCGGTATTCATGCCGGCGCTAATGCTGCCCTTTCCCCGGCGCTGGTGGAAGCGCAACGTGAGCGTATTGCCAACGCGTCAGCATTATTAATGCAGCTGGAATCACCACTCGAAAGTGTGATGGCAGCGGCGAAAATCGCCCATCAAAATAAGACTATCGTTGCGCTTAACCCGGCTCCGGCTCGCGAACTTCCTGACGAACTGCTGGCGCTGGTGGACATTATTACGCCAAACGAAACGGAAGCAGAAAAGCTCACCGGTATTCGTGTTGAAAATGATGAAGATGCAACGAAGGCGGCGCAGGTACTGCATGAAAAAGGTATCCGTACTGTACTGATTACTTTAGGAAGTCGTGGTGTATGGGCTAGCGTGAATGATGAAGGTCAGCGCGTTCCTGGATTCCGGGTGCAGGCTGTCGATACCATTGCTGCCGGAGATACCTTTAACGGTGCGTTAATCACGGCATTGCTGGAAGAAAAACCATTGCCAGAGGCGATTCGTTTTGCCCATGCTGCCGCTGCGATTGCCGTAACACGTAAAGGCGCACAACCTTCCGTACCGTGGCGTGAAGAGATCGACGCATTTTTAGACAGGCAGAGGTGACGCTTGGCTACAATGAAAGATGTTGCCCGCCTGGCGGGCGTTTCTACCTCAACAGTTTCTCACGTTATCAATAAAGATCGCTTCGTCAGTGAAGCGATTACCGCCAAAGTTGAAGCGGCGATTAAAGAACTCAATTACGCGCCATCAGCTCTGGCGCGTAGCCTCAAACTCAATCAAACACATACCATTGGCATGTTGATCACTGCCAGTACCAATCTTTCTATTCAGAACTGGTGCGTGGCGTTGAACGCAGCTGCTTCGAACGCGGTTATAGTCTCGTCCTTTGCAATACCGAAGGCGATGAACAGCGGATGAATCGCAATCTGGAAACGCTGATGCAAAAACGCGTTGATGGCTTGCTGTTACTGTGCACCGAAACGCATCAACCTTCGCGTGAAATCATGCAACGTTATCCGACAGTGCCTACTGTGATGATGGACTGGGCTCCGTTCGATGGCGACAGCGATCTTATTCAGGATAACTCGTTGCTGGGCGGAGACTTAGCAACGCAATATCTGATCGATAAAGGTCATACCCGTATCGCCTGTATTACCGGCCCGCTGGATAAAACTCCGGCGCGCCTGCGGTTGGAAGGTTATCGGGCGGCGATGAAACGTGCGGGTCTCAACATTCCTGATGGCTATGAAGTCACTGGTGATTTTGAATTTAACGGCGGGTTTGACGCTATGCGCCAACTGCTATCACATCCGCTGCGTCCTCAGGCCGTCTTTACCGGAAATGACGCTATGGCTGTTGGCGTTTACCAGGCGTTATATCAGGCAGAGTTACAGGTTCCGCAGGATATCGCGGTGATTGGCTATGACGATATCGAACTGGCAAGCTTTATGACGCCACCATTAACCACTATCCACCAACCGAAAGATGAACTGGGGGAGCTGGCGATTGATGTACTCATCCATCGGATAACCCAGCCGACCCTTCAGCAACAACGATTACAACTTACTCCGATTCTGATGGAACGCGGTTCGGCTTAGATTTACGCTGTCTTTTGATCAAATTATTACCATCGGTTGTTTTCAGAAGCATGAACATTGCTGCTGAAGCAACAGTAATAATGCCCATTGTGATAAACGTATAGTGGAATTGTTCGACAGTCGTTGTGCCTTCCATTCCTTCATAAACGCGAAGGACGGCCGCACTTACAGCAACGCCTAAACTAATCGACAGTTGCTGCGTGACCGCCAGAACACTGTTACCGCTGCTGGCATTGTCATCGGTCAGATCGGCAAGTGTGATGGTATTCATCGCGGTAAACTGCGTCGACATAGCCATCCCTAATATAAACAACGGCAAGATCAGCATCCATATAGCCATTGCTGGTGATTGCAAAGAGAACTGAGCGATCATTAGCCCAATAATCACCGTGATCCCCACTAACGTATGGCGATAGCCCAGACGACGTAAGACTTGGGTAACCATCGATTTTGCAATAATGGAACCTAACGCTGTCGGTGCCATCATACAGCCAGCAATAAACGCCTGATAACCAAATCCTACCTGTAACATCAATGGCATAAGGAACGGTACACAGCCGGTCCCCAGACGGGTTGCAATATTGCCTACGATACCGATCGAGAAAGTGCGGGTTTTAAATAAATCTAATGAAATTAATGGGTTTGGCGTGCGTCGTGCATGGAGAATATAGAGAAGCAGTAACCCGATGCTGGTGACAATTACCGTCAAGGCAATCCAGCTGGCGACAATCTTTTCCCCGAATAGCTCTATTCCGCTTGAGAAGAGAACAAGGCTGAGGCCAAACAGCAAAAAGCCAGTGATATCGAATCTGCGTCGTGCGGTGGTGAAATTGGGCATATGTTTGCGCGCGTAAAGAAGGCCCGCAATACCTATGGGGATATTGATTAAAAATATCCAGTGCCAGGTTGCCCAGGTGACCAGCACGCCGCCAAGAACGGGGCCTAAAATTGGCCCCACCAGACCCGGCATGGCGACAAAATTCAATACTGGAAGAAGTTCATTACGAGGATAAGCGCGCAGTAAGGCCAGCCGAGCAACAGGCATCATCATTGCGCCGCCTATCCCCTGAATAACCCGGAAGACAACCAGCTGTGGTAGCGAATTAGAAAGTGCGCAGGCCAGAGAACCCAATGTGAACAGACTCACGGCAAGGGTAAAAATGCGACGCGTACCGAAGCGATCGGCTAGCCATCCGCTTACCGGAATAAGCATCGCCACCGTCAGCGTATAACTGATGATGGCTGATTGCATCGCGAGAGGAGAACGATTAAGGCTATGAGCGATTGCGGGTAAGGCGGTATTAAGAATAGTGGCATCAAGTGCCTGCATGAAGAAGGCCATCGCCGCGATCCACGGCAAACCCGCCATACTGCGCTTCTTTTTATCGCTCATTCAATGTCCTGTTATCGGGTTATCACTTATCAGGTGAGCGTAGCAGCGCCTGACAAGCTTTAAATGCCGCGTCGCCATCGCTTTGGATAATCGCATCGACAATCGCCTGATGCAGATCCAGCTTTATCACTGTGTCGCTGGTAATTGACGTGAAGTAAGTGTGATAAACCGAATGGAATAGCGAGGCGAATGAGGTCAAAAACGGATTGGCGCTCATTTCATAGATATGCTCATGCCAGGCCATATCGACTTCGATCCAGCGTTCACGGCGAAAGTTCTCTTTTAATGCCGCCATTTCGGCCATTAACGTATTGAGATGCGCTTTCTGTTCCGCGGTGCCAACCGTTGCTGCCAGTAGGCAGGCTTGCGGCTCCAGACAGATACGCATAACCAGAAAGTGATCGATGACCTGATGAAAGTTCTCTTCTGTCATCCACCAGGTAAGCAATTCCTGATCAAGAAAATTCCAGTTCGATTGTGGCATGACCCGAGTACCAATTCGCGGTCGCGGTAAAACCATCCCTTTTGCCGTTAACGTTTTGACCGCTTCGCGTACCGCTGTACGACTCACTCCAAATTGCTCGCCCAGCTCAATCTCACCGGGCAAAATGGTGCCGGGTTCATATTCACCTTTTAAGATCCGTTGCGCCAGCTTCTCAGCCAGAACATACGAAAGGTTTTTCTGTGCAGCTAACTGTTGTGCGCTTAAAGGCATTACTTATCTTCCTTTTTCTTTTTATTCCTCCTTAGTATGCCACCAGGAAGTGTGATTACGGTTGCAAAAACGGCAAATTGCTTGTTTTATGGCACATTAACGGGGCTTTTGCTGAAAAAATGCGCGGTCAGAAAATTATTTTAAATTTCCTCTTGTCAGGCCGGAATAACTCCCTATAATGCGCCACCACTGACACGGAACAACGGCAAACACGCCGCCGGGTCAGCGGGGTTCTCCTGAGAACTCCGGCAGAGAAAGCAAAAATAAATGCTTGACTCTGTAGCGGGAAGGCGTATTATGCACACCCCGCGCCGCTGAGAAAAAGCGAAGCGGCACTGCTCTTTAACAATTTATCAGACAATCTGTGTGGGCACTCGAAGATACGGATT
>OBGH01000103.1_pt1 | contig 10990 bp, 12 predicted proteins | sample 1502381 | NCBI WGS metagenome assembly OBGH01 (sample SAMN02324088, study PRJEB22366) | soil metagenome | biome: mixedwood plains | place: Canada | collected 2009-09
TATCTGAACAACCAGAATCAGCTGATTGCCGGTGAAACCCTCTTCACCGGCACCATCAACCGCACGGAAGTCCATCCCCGGGAAGTGATTAAACGCGCCCTGTACCACAATGCCGCTGCCGTGGTACTGGCACACAATCACCCGTCCGGTGAAGTCACACCCAGTAAGGCAGACCGGCTTATCACCGAACGTCTGGTACAGGCACTGGGCCTGGTGGATATCCGGGTGCCGGACCATCTGATAGTCGGTGGCAACCAGGTTTTCTCCTTTGCCGAACATGGTCTGCTTTAACCCTTCACAACCACATCACACCTGTTTTCACTTTTATCTTCTGTCTTCAGAGGTATCCCATTATGAAAATTATCACCCGTGGTGAAGCCATGCGTATTCACCAACAACATCCGACATCCCGTCTTTTTCCGTTCTGTACCGGTAAATACCGCTGGCACGGCAGTGCTGAAGCGTATACCGGTCGTGAAGTGCAGGATATTCCCGGTGTGCTGGCCGTGTTTGCTGAACGCCGTAAGGACAGTTTTGGTCCGTATGTCCGGCTGATGAGCGTCACCCTGAACTGAGTGGGAATTCTGATGAGCAGAATTATCGCCACTACCGGACCATTCTTAGCCGATTTTCTGTAAGGATTTTATCGTGTCAGACACACTCCCCGGGACAACACTTCCCGACGACAATCACGACCGCCCCTGGTGGGGGCTGCCCTGCACCGTGACGCCCTGTTTCGGGGCACGTCTGGTGCAGGAGGGTAACCGGTTGCATTACCTTGCCGACCGCGCCGGTATCAGAGGCCTGTTCAGCGATGCAGATGCGTACCACCTGGACCAGGCCTTTCCGCTGCTGATGAAACAACTGGAACTCATGCTCACCAGCGGTGAACTGAATCCCCGCCATCAGCATACCGTCACGCTGTATGCAAAAGGGCTGACCTGCAAAGCCGATACCCTCAGCAGTTGTGATTACGTTTATCTGGCTGTTTATCCGACGCCCGAAATGAAAAATTAACTCTCCAGAATAGCCTTCTGCTACGGCCTGGTGTTTTCACCACGCCACTTTTCCATTTTTATATCTGCATATCAGGAAAATCTTCAGTATGAAAACATTACCTGTATTACCCGGGCAGGCGGCCAGTTCTCGCCCGTCTCCTGTTGAAATCTGGCAGATACTGCTGTCCCGACTGCTGGACCAGCACTATGGCCTCACACTGAATGACACACCTTTTGCCGATGAACGTGTGATTGAGCAGCATATTGAGGCAGGCATTTCACTGTGTGATGCGGTGAACTTTCTCGTGGAAAAATACGCGCTGGTGCGTACCGACCAGCCGGGATTCAGCGCCTGTACCCGCTCTCAGTTAATAAACAGCATCGATATCCTCCGGGCTCGCAGGGCGACCGGCCTGATGACCCGCGACAATTACAGAACGGTAAATAACATTACCCTGGGTAAGTATCCGGAGGCGAAATGATGACACTGGAAGCCGACAGCGTTAACGTACAGGCGCTGGATATGGGGCACATTGTCGTTGACATTGATGGTGTTAATATCACTGAACTGATTAATAAGGCCGCTGAAAACGGTTATTCACTCCGCGTGGTGGATGACCGTGACTCTACCGAAACACCGGCAACTTATGCCAGCCCTCACCAGTTGCTGTAAGACAATGCAGTGATACAGGGTATAGTGCCATTAACCACAGAAACAGCACTGTTGTCCTGTATTAAGCAGGCAAGAGAAGATGTCCTTACCCTGCGCCATCTGCAGCTTCTGCACCAGAACCGGTGAATCTCACTCAACAGGCTTCATTTCTCCTGACGCCAGCCTGAATACAGCTGGCGTTTTCATTTATAAACAGAAAGGAAAACCGATAATAATGGAATGGACGCCCCGACCATGAAGCAACGGTAGGATATTACTGATAAACCTTCCAGTGGAGGTGCGTTATGGCCGTTTTAACGATTAGCATTGACCTGACAAAAAATGAATTCCAAATCCACGGTCTGGGTAGGAACAGAAAAATCTAAGCTCAGAAAACGGATTAAAGTAAGCGTCAACGGAGCACCGTATTGACGCTTATTTATTGGTGAGAACTACGTTCCATGGCAGGAGTTCGTCAACACGGTTGGAGGGCCATTCCGGCAGTATGCTCAGAATATGGCGCAGATACGCTTCCGGATCGATACCGTTCAGACGGCAGGTGCCTGCTTTTCTGGCAACAAGCAGGAATCTCAGCGCTGAAGCAGGAATTAGAGGTAAAAACGCCCTACCGGGCCATGAATCACCCGGTCATTGGAGTAGTAACCAAAGCAGATTTAGCCAGCATGGAACAAATATCTTTGGTGAAAAGTTGGTTACGGGAAGCTGGAGCGCACAACGTGTTAGTAACCAGTGCAGTTAATAACAATGGAGTTACAGAACTTTTTGCCTTGCTGCATACAGAAGAAGGCTGTTGTTAATTTCGATTGGTTCTCGGATGAGAATGATGACGGTGATACACAGATAAGAATCAATGAGCAATGAGGGTTGCCGGGCAACCCTCATTGAATAAAACGGGAATTACTTCGCTTCGCCGTTTTTCATTTCGCCCATAGCTTTCAGCTTTTTGGAGATATCGCGGCGTTCTTTGGAGAGCTCGGCATTTTTGATGATGTAATCGTCAACGCGATCTTCATAGTCACCTTTCATGCTGGCGATGATGCCCTGGATTGCTTCAACGCTCATCCCCGGCTTGATGTAATCGCTCAGGTTGTCCAGCAGCAGGACGCGCTTCTGGTTGTCACGGATCTTTTTCTCAACGTCCTGAATTTCACGTTGCAGTTTGTTCTTACGACGGAACAGACGAACAAATTCCAGTACGTCCTGGAATGAAGGCTTGGTAGTTTCCATTTTTATACCCCTGATAATGTGAGAGTCGGATTCGTTTAAGCAACCGCTATTCGTTAGGGCCAACATTACTCATAGCTGCCGCAGATGACAATGCTTTTATCCCTTTTCACTATCATACCCTTTATCCTTGCTGAATCGAAGCAGCAGCAAGATGATTCTGAAGTTCAGGAATTATTTGCGCAAGGCCCGGCAAATCAGATTCGATAGCAACTCAAGCTGATGCGCCGTTTCCATGTTCAGCCACACATAACCATAGATTGGTGTTTCCACAACCTTCAGGTCATGGTGGTTATTGAGCAACTGACGCAGCTCTTCCACAGCATCGTTCAATTTTTCCGTATTGGCAAAAACCGGCTGCGGATTACCTTCGTACAGCGCATGAACAAGGCTCAGCAGTATTTGCTGCATCATGTGCTGGGTATCACGAAGTTTTTGCGCGTTCAATAACACGAAATGGCTGGGGCGCGTGGCCCAGTATGCATTGATTTGCAACTCCAGCATACAAACCAGATTGCGGTTAATGGTCTGGATACCTTCATATATCGATTTTGGAATACGGGTTTCTTTGCTGGCGGGCGCAATCAGTCCACGCATTTTCACGGCATCGGTCAGGAGTTTTTGTAGATGGCTTTCCAGACGTGGGCGTTCGAGTAAGTTCGGTGAGAATGCAGATTGATAGACCCGATTATACTCGGTCAGACTTTTCGCCAGTTGAATGCGCCAGTGGATGAACGCCCGTTGTGGCCAGATACCGGTAAACAACATTGCCAGTAAAGAGCCGAGGATCACATCGCCGCTTCGCCATAACGCCGTATCAATTTCACCTGTCGGGGAACCCACAACAATTGCCAGCGTCACCCCAATCAATAAACCTTGATACGGTTTCTTGCCCAGCGCCAGCCAACCGCAAAGGAACATGGCCGCCGCGCACCAGACTAACATCAGCGGTAACGAGATTAACTCCAGTTGCAGAGCGATAAGACCTAAAATCGAACCCAACACCGTACCGCCAATACGCTCAAAGGCGCGAGGGACAACGTTACTCCAGAACGAGATTGGCCCCATAATCACCACCATGGTGACCAGCGGCCAGGTGCTTTCCGGGATAGTAAACAGGCGGATAATGAGAAAAGTGAGCAGGAATGCCAGCGCGACCCGAGTACCATGCACAATGCGGTAATGGCGGTATACCCGGATTTCAAACGGGCTTAATGACTTATCGGCACGCACGCAGAAACTCCGTAATGAGATTAAAAGCGCTCATAACTCATCTGTCGGCCAGAAGGCGCGCCTCTGAATTATCCGACGGACAAACCGGGAACAGTGTAATTTCCCGGCAGGAGCGAAAAAATTGAAAGGCGCATCTTACTCTTTTCGCTTTCAAAAAAAAGAGTGGTCATCGCGTTAACACACCGCCCTGAGATGAATTAGTGATGTTTTGGCTGCACCGCAACATACATTTCGATATCCCAGTACCCATCTTCCGCGCCATTGTTCAAATAAACCTCGAAGCAGGGCTTTGGTAACATTTCATAAGCACTGTCCTGCAAGAGACTATTAAAGAACTGATACCAGGGTTTAGCAAAATCATCACCGACTACACGAGCTACCGCCACCGCATACTGACCACCTGTAATTTCTGTCAGAATGACGCCCTCACTGTTTTCGGGAAGCGTAAAGTAACCCGGCACCGTCACGACGGTGTCGCAGCGTAATTTTTCGGCGGGTGTTTCATCTGGATTGTCGTAATAGACAGCAACCCACTCCTTCGGCACAATATTTTTGCTATCTACCCACATCATCAACTGCTCAAAGCCTTTCTTTACCGTCTGTTCCCACGGGCCAACGAGATGGAAACCTGCAACGGTACGTTTCTCTTCCTGCTTAATCTCGTAGTTCATGACGCCTCCATTGATACTGTTTTTATATACAGTATAGTTGCAAAATTAAAACCACAAGGAATGAGTGTTGATTATGCGAGCAGACTCGCACTCCTGCCAGTCTGCTGCAAAAGAAAGGTCAGGCCTTATGGTGGAAATAATCACTCAGGCGAGAAAACATGCTGCCTTCCCCGACAGATTCCAGGGTAACCAGCGGCCAGTGCGCCACCTGTTTATCACGGTCGTAAAGTTCAATTTCCCCTACCCGCTGATGGGCGCTAATTGGCGCGGTGAGTTCTTTACCATCAAGGGTATATTTGGCTTTGATATGTGGAATTTCGGCTTTCGGTAGCACCATCCAGAACTCTTGTTCCGTTCCCAGGTCGATATTTTCTTTATCGCCATACCAGATGCGTTCCGTTCCGACCTTTTTCCCACGGTGCAAAATTTGCACCGTAGTAAAGTTTTGTTGCCCCCAACGCAGTAATTTTCTTGCCTCTTCCTCACGACCTTTTGCACTGTCAGCCCCCATTACCACTGCAATGAGACGACGCTGCCCATCTACAGCCGAAGCAATGAGATTAAACCCGGCACCAGAAGTATGACCCGTTTTCAGGCCGTCAACATTCATGGTTTTATCCCACAACAACCCGTTACGGTTTTGCTGGGTGATACCGTTCCAGGTGAGACTTTTCTCACTGTACATATGATAAAACTCGGGCTCGCCGTGGATGATAGCACGAGAAAGCACAGCTAAATCATAAGCCGAGCTATGCTGGCCAGGTGCATCCAGACCATGCACTGTTTCAAAATGCGTATCCTTGAGATGCAGCTTCTCGGCATAGTTGTTCATCATTTCAACAAACTGCCGTTGCCCACCGGCAATATAGTCAGCCAGAGCAACACAAGCGTCATTTCCGGAATCCACAATTAAACCACGGCTTAAATCACGTACCGATACGCGATCGCCCTCTTTCAAAAACATCAGTGAAGAACCGACAAACACCGGATTATCTTTCGCCCACGCATCGCGCCCCACGGTGACAATATCGTCTGGCGTAATGCGATGACTATCGATAGCGCGATCCACGACATAACCCGTCATCAGCTTTGTCAGGCTGGCGGGATTGCGCTGTTGATGCTCATTACCCGCGGTGAGGATCTGACCGGTGGTGTAATCCATCAATACCCAGGACCCGGCATGAATCTCTGGAGGCTGAGGTGAAAAAGGAATGTTTTCCGCCGCAAAACCAGACGATAAGTTAAAAACGAACAAAGAAGCAGCAATAATAAGACGGCGTTTCAACAGCAAACCCTCAGGAGTTTCAAATAGCTGTTCTTTTTACGGAAATACTTATGAACTGGCTGGAATAAAGTGCAAGAAAATGTGACTACCCTCTCATTTTTATCTGACATGATCTGTTGCCACTCGCTGCCAAATTGTGGCGCTAAAGCTGATTAGCACGGTGATATTTGATACTCTGGCAGACAGCAGAAATAACGGATTTAACCTAATGATGAATGACGGTAAGCAACAATCTACCTTTTTGTTTCACGATTACGAAACCTTTGGCACGCACCCCGCGTTAGATCGCCCTGCACAGTTCGCAGCCATTCGCACTGATAGCGAATTCAATGTCATCGGCGAACCCGAAGTCTTTTACTGCAAGCCCGCTGATGACTATTTACCCCAGCCAGGAGCCGTATTAATTACCGGTATTACCCCGCAGGAAGCACGGGCGAAAGGAGAAAACGAAGCCGCGTTTGCCGCCCGTATTCACTCGCTTTTTACCGTACCGAAGACCTGTATTCTGGGCTACAACAATGTGCGTTTCGACGACGAAGTCACACGCAACATTTTTTATCGTAATTTCTACGATCCTTACGCCTGGAGCTGGCAGCATGATAACTCGCGCTGGGATTTACTGGATGTTATGCGTGCCTGTTATGCCCTGCGCCCGGAAGGAATAAACTGGCCTGAAAATGATGACGGTCTACCGAGCTTTCGCCTTGAGCATTTAACCAAAGCGAATGGTATTGAACATAGCAACGCCCACGATGCGATGGCTGATGTGTACGCCACTATTGCGATGGCAAAGCTGGTAAAAACGCGTCAGCCACGCCTGTTTGATTATCTCTTTACCCATCGTAATAAACACAAACTGATGGCGTTGATTGATGTTCCGCAGATGAAACCCCTGGTGCACGTTTCCGGAATGTTTGGAGCATGGCGCGGCAATACCAGCTGGGTGGCACCGCTGGCGTGGCATCCTGAAAATCGCAATGCCGTAATTATGGTGGATTTGGCAGGAGACATTTCGCCATTACTGGAACTGGATAGCGACACATTGCGCGAGCGTTTATATACCGCAAAAACCGATCTTGGCGATAACGCCGCCGTTCCGGTTAAGCTGGTGCATATCAATAAATGTCCGGTGCTGGCCCAGGCGAATACGCTACGCCCGGAAGATGCCGACCGACTGGGAATTAATCGTCAGCATTGCCTCGATAACCTGAAAATTCTGCGTGAAAATCCGCAAGTGCGCGAAAAAGTGGTGGCGATATTCGCGGAAGCCGAACCGTTTACGCCTTCAGATAACGTGGATGCACAGCTTTATAACGGCTTTTTCAGTGACGCAGATCGTGCAGCAATGAAAATTGTGCTGGAAACCGAGCCGCGTAATTTATCGGCACTGGATATCACTTTTGTTGATAAACGGATTGAAAAGCTGTTGTTCAATTATCGGGCACGCAACTTCCCGGGGACGCTGGATTATGCCGAGCAGCAACGCTGGCTGGAGCACCGTCGCCAGGTCTTCACGCCAGAGTTTTTGCAGGGTTATGCTGATGAATTGCAGATGCTGGTACAACAATATGCCGATGACAAAGAGAAAGTGGCGCTGTTAAAAGCACTTTGGCAGTACGCGGAAGAGATTGTCTAATTTGAAGCCTCCGCCGCTGGTACGGCGGAGGACAATGTTGAGTCAGGCTTTTTGAACGGTGATGCTCCACGCTGCATCGCCAATCTGCTGATAATCGGTGATGGCATGTCCTTCTTCTGCCGCCCACTGTGGGATTGCTTCAGTTGTCTGGGTGCAATCAAACTCAATCACTAACTCATCGCCGCTGACCATTTCTGCCAGAGCTGCTTTTGCTTCTATGAGTGGAAACGGACAGACCTGCGTCACCACATCCAGCTTTTTAATCACCATCTTTACACCTTACTTAATTTGCCGCAGCAGTTGCCAGTCGCGCCTTACGCTGCGGTCGAACATACACAAGCCAGGACGCAGTCCAGACTCCGAGAATCATAAATACAAGGCCAATCCAGCCCTGCCAGGTCATCATTGCAGTCATAACCAGTCCATTACCGATAGAGCAACCACCTGCAATACTGGCACCGAAGCCCATCAGTACACCACCTAACCCGCTACGTAATGTTGTTTGTGCATCAGCTGCGCGAACGCGGAACTCACGGCTCGCTTTGGCTGCAATAAATGACCCCACGAAGATCCCTAACACCAGGAAAACGCCCCAGTTAATGTATTTCATGTCACCCGCGACCAGAAATTGCAGAATATTGGCCGTTGGGGAAGTGATTCCTAACCCAAACATGCGTCCGGTTGCTTCACTCAGGGGCCAGGCTAAAAGCGCAATCAAACCGATGAGTACAGCTGTGACAAAGGGATGCCAGCGTTTTTCAAACAGAATATGAGCGATCCCGGTTCGGCGCGGCGGTAAGGTCGCGACTTTGAGTTTTGGCTTCTTCAACTCTTTCATCACCACCCAGAGCGTTATCACCAGCAAAACGGCAACCAACGGCCACACAGACAAATCTCAGCAATAGAGTTATGTTCAGTACTGTAGTGCTGCAAGGTTTGATTTAAACCACTGGCATGTGGAGAACGCATCACCGCACTCATCACCATATAAGTGAAAAGCGCGATCCAACTGCCGATCAATCCCTCACCCGCGCGATACCAGGTCCCGGTGGCACATCCACCCGCCAGAACAATTCCCAGCCCGAAGATATACCCACCTATAACAGTACCAAGCCACGGGAACGCCCCAGCTTCGTAAGTCAGTAGGCCCGCCTGAATTAACGCAAAAACCCCCACGCTTTGTACCGAAATTGCAATCAGCAAGGCGTAAAACATGCGATTATTTTTCACGATATACATATCGCGAAAACCACCTGTCAGGCAAAAACGCCCACGCTGCATGACAAATCCCAGCAGAGCACCACAAATTAGCCCGCTTAATATCATTGAAAACATAAATTAATTAACCAGATGAATGTTAATGAGGAAATTATTCATGACTGGTGGAATGCAGACCAATAACCAAATTCTCTAAATTAGAACAAATGGTTATTAATGAGGAGTTCGATACAAAAGAATAAAAAAACCGGAGCCAAATGTTCATTCGACTCCGGTTTATTATTAGAAAAGATGATTATGCTACGTCTTCGTACTGCGGAACCGGATTACGGAAGCTCTTGGTGACGCAAGCCAGGTAAATCAGACCGATAGCAGCCCAGATCAGACCCAGAACCATTGAGCTTTCTTCCAGGTTAACCCACAGCGCACCAACGGTCAGCGCACCACACATCGGCAGGAACAGATACTGGAAGTGATCTTTCAGCGTCTTGTTACGCTTCTCACGGATCCAGAACTGCGAGATGACCGACAGGTTAACGAAAGTGAACGCCACCAGCGCACCAAAGTTAATCAGCGCCGTTGCCATTACCAGGTCGAAGTTGATTGCCAGCAGGGCAATCGCGCCAACCAGGATGATGTTCATCGCCGGAGTACGCCATTTCGGGTGTACATAACCGAAGAAGCTTTTCGGGAATACGCCGTCACGACCCATTACGTACATCAGACGCGCTACGCCTGCATGCGCCGCCATACCGGACGCCAGTACGGTAATGGTGGAGAAGATCAGCGCGCCAACCTGGAACGCTTTACCCGCAACGTACAGCATGATTTCAGGCTGTGACGCATCCGGATCTTTAAAGCGAGAGATATCCGGGAAGTACAGCTGCAGGAAGTAAGTTGCAAAGATGAAGATCATGCCGCCGATCAGCGCGGTCAGGAAAATCGCACGCGGGATCACGCGCTCTGCATCTTTGGTTTCTTCCGACAGGTTGCTGATGCCGTCAAAGCCGGTAAAGGAGAAGCACAGGATTGTCGCCCCGGTAATCATCGGGATAACATGCGCATCGCCAGACCAGAATGGACGAGTGCTCGCCAGCGTACCAGCGCCTTCACCTTCAAATACGCCATAAACAACCATGCCCAGAATCACCGCGATCAGCACTACCTGCAACACGACGATTACAGTGTTGAAGTTCGCTACGGATTTCAGACTACGCAGGTTAAAAGCGGTCATAAAGGCCACCAGCGCCACCACAAACATCCACGATGGGATGGAAGGCACCAGAGCTTCAAAATAGATTTTCGCCAGTAGAATGTTGATCATCGGCGCGAACAGATAGTCGAGCAGAGAAGACCAACCCACCATAAAGCCGACAGTCGGGCTAATGGATTTCTGGGCGTAAGTGTATGCAGAGCCAGCAGAAGGATAGCGGCGAACCAGCTTCCCGTAGCTCAGAGCCGTAAACAGGATCGCAATCAATGCGAACGCATAGGCTGTCGGCACATGACCATCCGTGAGGCCTGAAACGATACCAAAAGTATCAAACAGCGTCATCGGCTGCATATAGGCAAGACCCATCATTACAACCGGAACTAACGTAAGCGTTTTACGCAATTCCACGCGAGAGGTGTTTGGAGTAACGTTATGCGACATGGTCATTCTCCTTTACGGTGATAACCGTCGCGTAAGCAAAAAATTGCCCCATTTTTTTGGATTCCTCAGCGACAACAACTGTCGATTTTTAGTAAATATCTATCCGGTACGAAGCCCGGCCTCTTGGTATGAATGATTGGTTTGAAGCAAAAAATAACCGACGCTGATGAAACGTCGGTTTTTAGTCATTTTTTGACAGCGGCGCATTGTGCCTAAATGGGGGGGAAATGACAAGAGAATGAGAGGCTTGTCAGAATAATTTTTCTTTAAATGGCTGATTTTCCGTCATCAGATTTTGCATAAACACCGGCGATCGCACTATTTGCTAAAATTTCATCCCGCCACCAGCCACTGGCAAGTCCTGCGGTCTGTTCGTTCCAGCCAATCCAGACGGGTTC
>OBGH01000132.1_pt1 | contig 9774 bp, 5 predicted proteins | sample 1502381 | NCBI WGS metagenome assembly OBGH01 (sample SAMN02324088, study PRJEB22366) | soil metagenome | biome: mixedwood plains | place: Canada | collected 2009-09
AGCAATGCGGCAACCGGTATGTGGCATATTCGCGCTAACACGGGCGATAATCAGTATCGGATGTGGGATTTCCACGTCGAAGATTTTATGCCAGAGCGCATGGCGCTGAATCTGACCGGTGAGAAAACCCCGCTAACGCCGAAAGATGAAGTGAAATTCTCCGTGGTGGGGTACTACCTGTATGGTGCACCTGCTAATGGTAATACTTTGCAAGGGCAACTTTTCCTGCGCCCACTGCGTGAAGCTGTGTCAGCCTTACCTGGTTTTGAATTCGGCGATATAGCTGCCGAAAATCTTTCCCGCACGCTGGATGAAGTTCAGTTGACGCTGGATGATAAAGGGCGCGGCGAAGTTTCTACAGAAAGCCAGTGGAAGGAAACGCATTCCCCATTACAGGTTATTTTCCAGGGTAGTTTGCTGGAATCGGGCGGTCGCCCGGTGACGCGCCGCGCTGAGCAGGCTATCTGGCCTGCCGATGCATTGCCGGGGATCCGTCCGCAGTTCGCCTCGAAATCGGTTTACGATTATCGTACTGACAGCACGGTGAAACAGCCCATTGTTGATGAAGGCAGTAACGCCGCTTTTGACATCGTTTATAGCGATGCGCAAGGCGTGAAAAAAGCCGTGTCGGGCTTGCAGGTGCGCCTGATTCGCGAACGCCGCGATTACTACTGGAACTGGTCAGAAGATGAAGGCTGGCAGTCACAGTTTGATCAAAAAGATCTGATCGAAAATGAACAAACTCTGGATCTGAAAGCGGACGAAACCGGCAAGGTCAGTTTTCCGGTAGAGTGGGGCGCTTATCGTCTGGAAGTCAAAGCGCCGAATGAAGCGGTCAGTAGTGTTCGTTTCTGGGCTGGCTATAGCTGGCAGGACAACAGCGACGGTAGCGGCGCAGTGCGACCCGACCGTGTCACGCTGAAACTGGATAAAGCCAGTTATCGCCCTGGCGACACCATTAAGTTGCATATCGCCGCGCCAACGGCGGGTAAAGGTTATGCGATGGTCGAGTCCAGTGAAGGGCCGCTGTGGTGGCAAGAGATTGATGTTCGGGCTCAAGGGCTGGATCTGACGATTCCGGTCGATAAAACCTGGAATCGTCATGATCTGTATTTAAGTACGCTGGTGGTACGTCCTGGCGATAAATCTCGCTCCGCGACGCCAAAACGCGCGGTTGGTGTGTTGCATCTGCCGCTTGGCGATGAAAACCGTCGCCTCGATCTGGCGCTGGAAACACCAGCAAAAATGCGTCCCAATCAACCATTAACCGTGAAAATTAAAGCCAGCACTAAAAATGGCGAGAAGCCTAAACAGGTGAATGTGCTGGTGTCTGCCGTTGATAGTGGTGTGCTGAATATTACTGACTACGTCACGCCAGATCCGTGGCAGGCGTTCTTTGGTCAGAAACGCTATGGCGCAGACATTTACGATATTTACGGTCAGGTTATTGAAGGTCAGGGGCGTCTGGCAGCTCTGCGTTTCGGTGGCGATGGTGATGAGCTGAAACGTGGTGGTAAACCGCCGGTCAATCACGTCAATATTGTCGTGCAGCAGGCGCTGCCGGTAACGCTCAACGAACAGGGCGAAGGCTCGGTTACACTGCCGATTGGCGATTTTAACGGTGAATTGCGCGTCATGGCGCAAGCCTGGACGGCAGATGACTTCGGTAGCAACGAAAGTAAAGTGATAGTTGCCGCACCGGTGATTGCTGAACTGAACATGCCGCGCTTTATGGCGAGTGGCGATACCTCGCGTCTGACGCTGGATATCACTAATCTTACCGATAAACCGCAAAAACTGAACGTTGCCCTGACCGCCAGTGGTTTGCTTGAACTGGTCAGCGATTCACCCGCAGCCGTTGAATTAGCGCCAGGTGTGCGTACTACGCTGTTTATCCCGGTGCGAGCATTGCCGGGTTATGGCGATGGAGAAATTCAGGCCACCATTAGCGGGTTAGCGTTACCGGGTGAAACCGTTGCCGATCAGCATAAGCAGTGGAAAATCGGCGTCCGTCCGGCGTTCCCGGCACAAACGGTTAATTACGGTACGGCGTTACAGCCTGGTGAGACATGGGCGATTCCGGCGGATGGATTGCAAAACTTCTCGCCTGTTACGCTGGAAGGGCAATTGTTGTTGAGCGGCAAACCACCGCTGAACATCGCACGTTATATCAAAGAGTTAAAAGCGTATCCGTACGGCTGTCTTGAGCAAACCGCCAGCGGCCTGTTTCCGTCACTTTATACCAACGCAGCCCAACTGCAGGCGTTGGGCATCAAAGGCGACAGTGATGAGAAACGCCGTGCATCGGTCGATATCGGCATTTCCCGTTTGCTGCAAATGCAACGTGATAACGGCGGCTTTGCGCTGTGGGATAAAAACGGTGACGAAGAGTACTGGCTGACGGCTTACGTGATGGATTTCCTGGTCCGCGCAGGCGAACAGGGTTACAGCGTGCCGACAGACGCCATTAACCGGGGTAATGAGCGTCTGCTGCGCTATTTACAAGATCCGGGCATGATGTCGATCCCGTACGCGGATAATCTCAAAGCCAGTAAATTCGCCGTACAGTCTTACGCTGCGCTGGTGTTGGCCCGTCAGCAAAAGGCTCCGCTGGGTGCGCTGCGTGAAATCTGGGAGCATCGTGCAGATGCCGCTTCTGGTTTACCGCTGCTGCAACTTGGCGTTGCGCTGAAAACCATGGGTGATGCGACGCGTGGTGAAGAAGCGATTGCGCTGGCGCTGAAAACGCCGCGTAATAGTGATGAGCGGATATGGCTGGGTGATTACGGTAGTTCACTGCGCGACAACGCGTTAATGCTCTCCTTGCTGGAAGAAAATAAACTGCTACCCGATGAGCAGTACACTTTGCTGAACACACTTTCGCAGCAGGCGTTTGGTGAACGCTGGCTATCGACGCAGGAAAGTAACGCGTTGTTCCTGGCTGCCCGTACGATTCAGGATTTACCCGGTAAATGGCAGGCGCAAACCTCTTTCTCAGCTGAGCAGCTGACAGGCGAGAAAGCGCAAAACAGCAATCTGAATAGCGATCAACTTGTCACCTTGCAGGTGAGCAACAGTGGCGATCAGCCGTTATGGTTGCGTATGGATGCCAGCGGTTATCCGCAATCCGCACCTTTACCGGCGAACAATGTGCTGCAAATCGAGCGTCATATTCTTGGTACTGATGGTAAGAGCAAATCGCTGGACTCGTTACGTAGCGGCGATCTGGTGCTGGTGTGGTTGCAGGTAAAAGCCAGTAACAGCGTGCCGGATGCGTTAGTCGTGGATCTGCTGCCTGCGGGTCTGGAACTGGAAAACCAGAATCTGGCGAACGGTAGCGCCAGCCTGGAGCAAAGTGGTGGCGAAGTGCAGAACTTACTGAACCAGATGCAGCAGGCGAGCATTAAGCACATTGAGTTCCGTGACGATCGCTTTGTGGCGGCGGTTGCCGTTGATGAATACCAACCGGTAACGCTGGTGTATCTGGCGCGGGCGGTGACGCCGGGAACGTATCAGGTACCGCAACCGATGGTGGAATCAATGTATGTTCCCCAATGGCGGGCGACCGGCGCGGCTGAAGATCTGCTGATTGTCAGACCGTAAATGCCTCGCTTGTTAACCAAACGCGGCTGCTGGATAACGTTGGCAGCCGCGCCCTTTCTCCTTTTTCTTGCAGCGTGGGGAGCAGATAAACTCTGGCCTCTACCGCTGCATGAAGTCAATCCCGCACGAGTGGTCGTGGCGCAGGATGGTACGCCGCTCTGGCGCTTCGCCGATGCTGACGGCATCTGGCGTTATCCGGTAACAATCGAAGATGTTTCTCCACGTTACCTTGAAGCGCTGATCAATTATGAAGATCGCTGGTTCTGGAAGCATCCGGGGGTGAATCCATTCTCGGTGGCGCGCGCAGCATGGCAAGATCTCACTTCGGGACGGGTTATTTCCGGTGGCAGCACGCTCACTATGCAGGTTGCTCGTCTGCTTGATCCTCACCCCAAAACATTTGGCGGCAAAATTCGCCAGCTCTGGCGCGCGTTGCAACTGGAATGGCATCTGTCTAAGCGTGAAATTCTGACCTTGTATCTTAACCGCGCTCCGTTTGGCGGTACGTTGCAGGGGATCGGTGCGGCAAGTTGGGCTTATCTCGGAAAATCGCCTGCGAATTTAAGCTATTCCGAGGCGGCAATGCTGGCGGTTTTGCCGCAAGCGCCCAGCCGTCTTCGCCCGGATCGTTGGCCGGAGCGTGCCGAAGCCGCGCGTAATAAAGTGCTCGAACGGATGGCCGTGCAAGGTGTGTGGTCCCGTGAGCAGGTAAAAGAGTCAAGGGAAGAACCCATCTGGCTGGCCCCCCGACAAATGCCGCAACTGGCACCGCTGTTTTCGCGCATGATGCTCGGTAAAAGCAAAAGCGACAAAATCACTACTACGTTGGATGCCGGTCTTCAACGACGTCTGGAAGAACTGGCGCAAAACTGGGCGGTTGCCACCGCGCAGCTCACTGGCGATGATCGTGGTTGATCATACCGATATGCGTGTTCGCGGCTGGGTGGGATCGGTTGATCTCAACGATGATTCACGCTTTGGTCATGTTGATATGGTCAATTCGATCCGATCGCCAGGATCAGTGCTCAAACCGTTTGTTTATGGTCTGGCGCTGGATGAAGGCTTGATCCACCCGGCATCACTGCTGCAAGACGTCCCCCGGCGCACCGGTGATTATCGACCAGGTAACTTTGATAGCGGTTTTCATGGCCCGATCAGCATGAGCGAGGCGCTGGTGCGCTCGCTGAACTTACCTGCTGTGCAGGTGCTGGAAGCCTATGGACCGAAACGGTTTGCGGCAAAGTTACGCAATGTTGGATTGCCGTTATATTTGCCCAACGGTGCTGCGCCGAATCTTTCACTCATTCTCGGCGGCGCTGGTGCAAAACTGGAAGATATGGCGGCAGCGTATACCGCGTTTGCTCGCCACGGCAAGGCAGGCAAATTGCGCTTACAGCCTGACGATCCGCTGCTTGAACGGCCTTTAATGTCGTCGGGGGCGGCGTGGATCATTCGCCGGATTATGGCTGATGAAGCGCAACCCTTGCCGGATAGTGCCTTGCCGCGCGTCGCCCCACTGGCATGGAAAACGGGCACCAGCTATGGCTATCGTGACGCCTGGGCGATTGGGGTTAACGCTCGCTATGTCATTGGGATCTGGACTGGCAGACCGGACGGCACGCCCGTTGTTGGTCAGTTTGGCTTTGCCAGTGCCGTACCATTGTTGAATCAGGTCAATAATATCTTACTGTCGCGCAGTGCGAATCTGCCGGAAGACCCGCGCCCGAACTCAGTCACTCGTGGCGTTATCTGCTGGCCGGGCGGACAGTCTTTGCCGGAAGGTGACGGTAACTGTCGCCGCCGCCTGGCAACCTGGCTGCTGGACGGGAGTCAGCCGCCAACTCTATTACTGCCGGAGCAGGAAGGCATTAATGGCATTCGTTTCCCCATCTGGCTGGATGAAAATGGCAAACGTGTTGCCGCTGATTGCCCGCAAGCGCGACAAGAAATGATAAATGTCTGGCCGCTACCGCTGGAACCCTGGCTGCCCGCATCAGAACGTCGCGCTGTGCGCTTACCACCGGCCTCGACAAGTTGCCCGCCATACGGTCACGATGCCCAGCTCCCGCTGCAGCTGACAGGCGTTCGCGATGGCGCGATTATTAAACGTTTACCGGGCGCAGCGGAAGCGACTTTGCCGTTGCAATCAAGTGGAGGGGCAGGTGAACGCTGGTGGTTTCTGAATGGCGAACCGTTAACTGAACGCGGGCGCAACGTGACCCTGCATTTGACGGATAAAGGTGATTATCAATTGCTGGTGATGGATGACGTGGGGCAAATCGCGACAGTGAAATTTGTCATGCAATAGTCTGTTTTGTCCCTGATTGTTGCTAAAACTCATTTTATTTTAAAAAAATGTTACCTTCATCAATAGTCAACGGCCCTGTTGCTCATTATAATCCGCGCCATCTCGTACGCTGGTACAGACAACAACAGAACAATTTACAGAGGTAAAAATGGCTATTGAACGTACTTTTTCCATCATCAAACCGAACGCGGTAGCAAAAAACGTCATTGGTAATATCTTTGCGCGCTTTGAAGCTGCAGGGTTCAAAATTGTTGGCACCAAAATGCTGCACCTGACCGTTGAACAGGCACGTGGCTTTTATGCTGAACACGATGGAAAACCGTTCTTTGATGGTCTGGTTGAATTCATGACCTCTGGCCCGATCGTGGTTTCCGTGCTGGAAGGTGAAAACGCCGTTCAGCGTCACCGCGATCTGCTGGGCGCGACCAATCCGGCAAACGCACTGGCTGGTACTCTGCGCGCTGATTACGCTGACAGCCTGACCGAAAACGGTACCCACGGTTCTGATTCCGTCGAATCTGCCGCTCGCGAAATCGCTTATTTCTTTGGCGAAGGCGAAGTGTGCCCGCGCACCCGTTAATAATTTCGTAAATGCCGCGTGCAAACGTGGCATCCGTGCGCCAGAATTTGTACAATGCAGCGCCCCCGGACGAGCAGCCGCTCACCGGGGCGTTTCTTTTTTCAACCCTCCAGGGGCCATAACGTGTAATAACGAGGCCGGAATAGCATATGTCTGAACAATTAGTCACACCTGAAAACGTCACCACGAAAGATGGAAAAATCAACCTGCTGGATCTCAACCGTCAGCAGATGCGGGAGTTTTTTAAAGATTTAGGTGAAAAACCCTTCCGCGCCGATCAGGTGATGAAGTGGATGTATCACTATTGCTGCGACAACTTTGATGAGATGACCGACATCAACAAAGTGTTGCGCGGCAAACTGAAAGAGGTGGCGGAAATCCGCGCACCGGAAGTGGTTGAAGAACAGCGTTCATCTGACGGCACCATTAAATGGGCGATCGCCGTTGGCGATCAGCGCGTCGAAACGGTGTATATCCCGGAAGACGACCGTGCCACGCTCTGCGTCTCTTCGCAGGTGGGGTGTGCGCTGGAGTGTAAATTCTGTTCCACCGCCCAGCAGGGCTTTAACCGCAACCTGCGGGTGTCGGAAATTATCGGCCAGGTGTGGCGTGCGGCGAAAATCGTCGGCGCAGCAAAAGTCACCGGTCAGCGTCCGATCACTAACGTAGTGATGATGGGCATGGGCGAGCCGCTGCTCAACCTGAACAACGTCGTTCCGGCGATGGAAATCATGCTTGATGATTTCGGTTTTGGCCTGTCTAAACGTCGCGTCACGCTTTCCACTTCCGGTGTAGTTCCGGCGCTGGATAAACTGGGCGATATGATCGACGTTGCACTGGCAATTTCCCTGCACGCGCCGAACGACGAAATTCGTGACGAAATTGTGCCGATCAACAAAAAGTACAATATCGAAACGTTCCTTGCTGCGGTGCGCCGTTATCTGGAGAAATCCAACGCCAATCAGGGCCGAGTCACTATTGAATACGTGATGCTTGACCACGTTAACGACGGCACTGAACACGCGCACCAACTGGCGGAACTGCTGAAAGATACGCCGTGTAAGATCAACCTGATCCCGTGGAACCCGTTCCCGGGTGCGCCGTATGGACGCAGCTCGAACAGCCGTATCGACCGTTTCTCAAAAGTGCTGATGAGCTACGGTTTCACCACTATTGTGCGTAAAACTCGTGGTGATGATATCGATGCTGCCTGTGGTCAGTTGGCGGGCGATGTTATCGACCGTACGAAACGTACCCTGCGTAAACGGATGCAGGGTGAAGCCATCGACATTAAAGCGGTCTGATAGCCATTACGCCACGGTTACTTTATGTACCGTGGCGTAATGTTTTATGAATGAAGTATTAAGTTGCAATTGTCTGGTCAATATTAACGGTGCGTTTTTGCTGACTTTAAGGCAGTATGTAACGATGCAACAGTAAGTTAGCCTTAGTGAATGTGGGCTTTGTCACGAGCACACAGACGGTCTTATACTGTATGATAACGGTTAACTTAACGGATGTTTCGCGGTGTGGGTGAGCATGATGGTTCACCGGCATCTCAATTCTCATTTAAACGTACCTGCAGCGAATGAATACTGAAGCCACGCACGACCAAAATGAAGCACTTACTACCGGCGCTCGCCTGCGTAATGCTCGCGAACAACTAGGACTTAGTCAGCAGGCCGTTGCCGAGCGACTTTGCCTGAAGGTTTCCACGGTACGCGACATTGAAGAAGATAAGGCACCCGCCGATCTTGCTTCAACATTCCTGCGCGGATATATCCGCTCTTATGCGCGTCTGGTACATATTCCAGAAGAAGAACTGCTGCCAGGGCTGGAAAAGCAGGCTCCACTTCGGGCTGCAAAAGTTGCGCCGATGCAGAGTTTTTCCCTCGGTAAACGCCGCAAAAAACGCGACGGCTGGCTGATGACCTTCACTTGGCTGGTGTTGTTTGTGGTTATCGGCCTGAGCGGTGCCTGGTGGTGGCAAGACCGCAAAGCTCAGCAGGAAGAGATCACCACTATGGCCGATCAATCTTCGGCGGAACTGAGCAGTAATAGCGAGCAGGGGCAGAGTGTTCCATTAAATACGTCGACAACTACAGACCCGGCTACAACGTCCACGCCGCCAGCGTCTGTGGATACTACCGCAACCAACACGCAAACCCCTGCCGTAACTGCGCCAGCACCAGCTGTTGATCCGCAACAGAATGCGGTTGTTTCGCCTTCGCAGGCAAATGTTGATACCGCCGCGACCCCGGCACCAACGGCAGCAACAACGCCAGATGGTGCTGCGCCGTTGCCAACCGATCAGGCTGGCGTGACCACGCCGGTGGCTGATCCGAATGCGCTGGTGATGAACTTTACTGCCGATTGCTGGCTGGAGGTCACTGATGCTACCGGTAAAAAATTGTTTAGCGGTATGCAGCGTAAAGACGGTAATTTGAACTTAACCGGCCAGGCACCGTACAAACTGAAAATTGGTGCGCCAGCCGCAGTACAGATCCAGTATCAAGGGAAACCTGTCGATCTGAGTCGTTTTATCAGAACTAACCAGGTTGCGCGTCTGACCCTCAATGCCGAACAATCACCGGCGCAGTAACAGACGGGTAACGCGGGAGATTTTTCATGCATAACCAGGCTCCAATTCAACGTAGAAAATCAACACGTATTTACGTTGGGAATGTGCCGATTGGCGATGGTGCTCCCATCGCCGTACAGTCCATGACCAATACGCGTACGACAGACGTCGAAGCAACGGTCAATCAAATCAAGGCGCTGGAACGCGTTGGCGCTGATATCGTCCGTGTATCCGTACCGACGATGGACGCGGCAGAAGCGTTCAAACTCATCAAACAGCAGGTTAACGTGCCGCTGGTGGCTGACATCCACTTCGACTATCGCATTGCGCTGAAAGTAGCGGAATACGGCGTCGATTGTCTGCGTATTAACCCTGGCAATATCGGTAATGAAGAGCGTATTCGCATGGTGGTTGACTGTGCGCGCGATAAAAACATTCCGATCCGTATTGGCGTTAACGCCGGATCGCTGGAAAAAGATCTGCAAGAAAAGTATGGCGAACCGACGCCGCAGGCGTTGCTGGAATCTGCCATGCGTCATGTTGATCATCTCGATCGCCTGAACTTCGATCAGTTCAAAGTCAGCGTGAAAGCGTCTGACGTCTTCCTCGCTGTTGAGTCTTATCGTTTGCTGGCAAAACAGATCGATCAGCCGTTGCATCTGGGGATCACCGAAGCCGGTGGTGCGCGCAGCGGGGCAGTAA
>OBGH01000139.1_pt1 | contig 9543 bp, 4 predicted proteins | sample 1502381 | NCBI WGS metagenome assembly OBGH01 (sample SAMN02324088, study PRJEB22366) | soil metagenome | biome: mixedwood plains | place: Canada | collected 2009-09
CTTATCAGGCCTACAGGATTCACAATATTAATACTCGTCCCGTCCTTCATCTTCATCCGGCTGTTCCAGCACACTGTAAGCCACCGAACAAAACAGCGAGTTCAGGCGCTGCATATCTCCCAGTAAGCCTAAATGTAGCGAACTGGTTTCAATGCTCTGCACGTTTTGCTGATGCAGGCGATCGACGTGGGCGTGGGAATAGCGGCGATTAAGAATGCGAAAACGATGTTTGCTGCGACGCAAACGACGAGCGCTGGTGACATCGCCAGAGAAGAACACCGACATTGCCAGCTTTAAATTACTGAGCAATTGCTCATAGAGCGCATCCAGTTCCTCCAACCCATCAAGCGAAAATGCCCGCCGTGCTGCCAGTGATTTGTCAGCAATTTCGCTGCCCATGCGCTCGACGATATCGGAGGCCTGTTCAAGGTTGAGCGACATTTCGATGATCTCTGCCCAGCGGCGCGACTCTTCCTCCGCCAGCTCTTCTTTTGGCATCCGCGCCAGATACAGCTTAATGGCGGTGTAGAGAACGTTGATATCATCTGCCAGCTTACGCAGCTCTTTCTCCTGCCGTGGCTCACCGTGCATCACTTTATTCAACCCTTCCATCATCTGTTCCATGGCGTCGCCAATGCGCAGGGTTTCGCGCGCGGCGTTCGCCAGAGCAAGCGTGGGCGTATCCAGCGCGCTGACATCCAGATGTTTAGGCCGTAGCTGGGTATCCAGTTCCGGTTCATCGCGAATAATCGTTTTGCAAAACCGTGCCATCGGGTCAACAAATGGCAGCATGACCAGGCAACGTACAAGGTTGTAGAAGACGTGGAAATAGATCACCAGTTCCGCTTTTGGCAATGACAACTTCCCCATTGTCTCTGCCAGCAAATGGACAAACGGCAGGATAATCAGGCTACCCACCAGCTTAAACAGCAGACTACCCAGCGCGACACGGCGGGCTGCGGCATTGGCGGCACTGTTGTTGAGCATTGCCAGCAGACCGGAACCGAGGTTAGCACCAATCACCAGACAGAGCGCCACGGGGAAGGAGATAATGCCTGCGGCGGTCAGAGTCGCGGTCAGCAGTACAGCAGCAAGGCTGGAGTAGCTGATAATGGCGAACATCGCGCCAATCAGCGCATCCAGCAGAATATCGCCGGTCAGCGAGGCAAAGATCACCTGAACGCCGTTTGCCTGGGTGATCGGCGTTACGGCCTGCACAATCAACTCCAGCGCTAGCAAAATCAGCCCAAGACCAATACCGACGCGGCCCAGTTGCCCGGCGCGTGACTGTTTGCGTCCGAGGAAAAAAATCACGCCGATAAAAATAAGTAACGGTGACAGCCAGGATAAGTCGAAGGTGAGAATACGCGCCATTAGCGCCGTCCCGACATCTGCACCCAGCACAATGACCAGAGCCGGTGCGAGGGCTACCAGATCCTGAGCGACAAACGAGGTCACCAGCATGGTGGTGGCATTACTGCTCTGTACCAGTGCGGTAACGCCGATCCCCGCGCAAAAGGCGAGCGGCTTTTTTTCGACGCTCCGGCTAAGGACAGTACGCAAACGCGCGCCGAAGACGCGCATTACGCCGGTTCGAACAATATGAGTCCCCCAGACCAGCAGGGCGACGGCAGAAAGCAGGTGAAGCAGCGTTAACACGAGTTCAGGTTCTCCTTATCGTTATATGTTCCTGAAGCAATTGAATGACCAAAGGACCGGAAACACGCTGACTGGCATCTTTACTGTGCCTTTTGACATTCGTTTTTCCGGCTAAGATTATTCCAGCCTGTTTCCAGTATAAGTGTTTCATATTAATAAAGAGACAGGGCACTCATTGAGCGCCCTGTTTGTTGTAAGGAAAAGTGACAGATTTGTGAATCAGTCCGCGTCATACCCCAGATTCGGTGCCAGCCAGCGCTCAACTTCGGTAACGCTCATACCTTTACGGCGGGCATAATCTTCAACCTGATCGCGCTGAATTTGTGCTACAGCGTAGTACTTGCTGTCCGGGTGGCTGAAGTACCAACCCGAAACCGATGCACCGGGCCACATGGCGAAAGATTCTGTGAGTTTCATGCCAGTGTGTTTTTCCACTTCCAGCAGCTCCCAGATGGTGGCTTTTTCCGTATGTTCCGGGCAGGCCGGATAGCCCGGTGCCGGACGGATGCCCTGGTAGTTTTCGCGGATCAGCTCTTCGTTGCTGAGGTTCTCGTTCGGCGCATAGCCCCAGTAGACTTTACGCACACGCTCATGGAGATACTCCGCAAAGGCTTCGGCTAAACGGTCGGCAAGCGCTTTCACCATGATTTTGTTGTAATCATCGTGCTGCGCTTCAAAGGCATCAGCCAGTGCGTCCTCTTCCAGCCCGCCAGTCACGGCAAATGCGCCGATGTAATCTGCTTTACCAGAAAGCTTCGGCGCAACGAAGTCAGCGAGACAGTAGTTAGCGAAGCCTGTTTTTTCGGTCTGTTGACGCAGATGGTGGCTGACGTTGATCACATGGGTACGCGTTTCGTCACGGTAGATTTCAATGTCATCGCCCACACGGTTTGCCGGGAACAGGCCCACCACGCCACGCGGATTCAGCGTTTTCTCGGCGCTTAATTTATCCAGCATGTCGTTGGCGTCTTTAAACAGCCGCTGCGCCTCAACGCCCACCACTTCATCTTCCAGAATGCGCGGATACTTCCCGGCCAGCGACCAGGTCATAAAGAACGGTGTCCAGTCGATGTAATTACGCAGCGTTTCGATGCTGGCTTCGACTTCCTGCACGCCGAGACGGTGCGCCACCGGCGGCGTGTAAGCCTGCCAGTCAAAAGCGAAATCGTTATCGCGCGCCGCTTCCAGCGTGACCGGTGGTGTGCGCGGTTTCTTGCGCCCGTGCTGAATACGTACGGTTTCGTACTCCTTGCGGGTACGAGCGACAAAATCATCACGCTGGGTATCGGAAAGCAGCGCCGCCACCACACCAACGGTACGCGAGGCATTCTGCACATACACCGTCGGGCCGCTGTAGTTCTGCTCGATTTTCACCGCCGTGTGCGCTTTTGAGGTCGTCGCGCCGCCAATCAGTAACGGAATAGTGAAGCCCTGACGCTCCATCTCTTTCGCCACGTTAACCATCTCGTCCAGCGACGGCGTGATAAGCCCCGAAAGGCCAATCAGATCAGCATTCACTTCTTTAGCGGTACGGAGAATTTTTTCCGCAGGCACCATAACGCCGAGATCGACAATTTCGTAGTTGTTACATTGCAGCACCACACCAACGATATTTTTACCGATGTCGTGGACGTCGCCCTTCACGGTGGCGATCACCATCTTGCCGTTGGTTTTGCCCTGCTCTTTGCTGGCTTCAATAAACGGTTCGAGGTAGGCCACCGCCTGTTTCATGACGCGCGCCGATTTGACCACCTGTGGCAGGAACATTTTCCCTTCGCCAAACAGGTCGCCGACCACATTCATGCCGTCCATCAACGGGCCTTCAATCACTTCAATCGGGCGCGTAGCCTGCTGGCGGGCTTCTTCGGTATCCTGCTCGATAAACTCGGTAATGCCTTTGACCAGCGAGTATTCCAGACGTTTATTCACTTCCCACGAGCGCCACTCCGCCTGCTGGGCGTTGGCGGTGTCGTCGGTTTTGCTGCCGCGATATTTCTCGGCAAGCTCCAGTAAACGCTCGGTGCCATCGTCGCGACGATTAAGAATCACATCTTCCACCGCGTCGCGCAGTTCAGCGGGTAGGTCGTCGTAAATCGCCAGTTGCCCGGCGTTGACGATCCCCATATCCATGCCATTGCGAATAGCGTAGTAGAGGAACACTGCGTGAATGGCTTCGCGCACCGGATCGTTGCCACGGAACGAGAAAGAAACGTTAGATACGCCGCCGGAAATCAGCGCGTGCGGCAGTTCGCGTTTGATGTCTTCACACGCGCCGATAAAGTCCTGCGCGTAGTTGTTGTGCTCTTCAATGCCAGTTGCGACCGCGAAGATGTTTGGGTCGAAGATGATATCTTCTGGCGGGAAGCCAACCTCTTCGGTGAGGATTTTGTACGCCCGACGGCAAATCTCGATTTTCCGTGCGCGAGTATCGGCCTGTCCCTGTTCGTCAAAGGCCATTACCACCACTGCCGCACCGTAGCGACGCAACAATTTCGCGTGATGGATAAAGGCATCGACGCCCTCTTTCATCGAGATAGAGTTAACAATGCCTTTGCCCTGGATACACTTCAGACCTTTTTCAATGACGTCCCATTTTGAGGAGTCGATCATAATCGGCACGCGAGCGATATCCGGTTCACCGGCAATCAGATTGAGAAAACGCACCATCGCCGCTTCGGCATCGAGCATCCCTTCATCCATGTTGATATCGATAATCTGCGCGCCGTTTTCCACCTGTTGACGCGCGACATCCAGCGCCTCGCTGTATTTCTCTTCTTTGATCAGGCGCTTGAACTTAGCGGAACCGGTGACGTTGGTGCGTTCACCCACGTTCACAAACAGGCTATCTTCGCCAATGTTCAGCGGCTCCAGGCCGGACAAACGGCAGGCTACGGGAATTTCCGGCAGTTTGCGCGGCGCTAATCCTTCTACTGCACGACTCATCGCTGCAATATGTTGTGGCGTGGTGCCACAGCAGCCGCCGACGATATTGAGAAAACCCGCTTGCGCCCATTCACGTATCTGTTTTGCCATCGTGTCGGCGTCGAGATCGTACTCACCAAAGGCGTTGGGTAGCCCGGCGTTCGGGTGCGCGGTGACGTAGCATTCCGCAATCCGTGACAGCTCCTGCACGTACTGGCGCAGTTCATCGGGCCCCAGCGCACAGTTCAGGCCAAAGGTCAGAGCTTCGGCGTGGCGCAATGAGTTGTAAAATGCTTCGGTGGTCTGCCCGGAGAGCGTGCGCCCGAAGGCGTCGGTGATGGTGCCGGAGATCATAATCGGCAGCTCAACGCCCAGCGCTTCAAACTCCGTTTTCACCGCAAATACCGCCGCTTTGGCGTTAAGGGTGTCGAAAACGGTTTCAATCAGGATCAGATCCGCGCCACCTTCCACCAGCGCTTTGGTGGACTCTCGATAAGCCGCCACCAGCCCGTCAAAAGTGATATTACGAAATGCCGGATCGTTGACGTCCGGAGAAATAGACGCCGTGCGGTTGGTCGGGCCGAGAACACCGGCAACGTAGCGCGGTTTCTCTGGCGTGCGCGCGGTCCACTCGTCAGCACAAGCTCGCGCCAGTTTCGCCGCCGCAAAGTTGATTTCCGCCGACAGGGATTCCATCTGGTAATCCGCCATCGCAATGGTCGTGGAGTTGAAGGTGTTGGTTTCGATGATATCCGCGCCCGCTTCAAAGTAGGCGTTGTGGATAGCGGCGATCACTTCCGGTTTACTGAGTACCAGCAGGTCGTTGTTGCCTTTGAGGTCGCATGGCCAGTCGGCAAAGCGTTCACCACGAAAATCGGCTTCGTTCAGTCGATAACTCTGGATCATGGTGCCCATACCGCCGTCCAGCACCAGAATACGTTCATTTAACTGCGCACGCAGTTGTTCCACTTTGCTGCTCACACTTGCTCCCGACACGCTCAACCCAGATTTAATAAAAATTCAACAAACCATACTGGCATAAACGCATCTGTGGTAAAAGCGACCACCACGCAACATGAGATTTGTTCAACATTAACTCATCGGATCAGTTCAGTAACTATTGCATTAGCTAACAATAAAAATGAAAATGATTTCCACGATACAGAAAAAGGAGACTGTCATGGTCGCACCCATTCCCGCGAAACGCGGCAGAAAACCCGCCGTTGCCACCGCACCAGCGACTGGACAGGTTCAGTCTTTAACGCGTGGCCTGAAATTACTGGAGTGGATTGCCGAATCCAATGGCAGTGTGGCACTCACGGAACTGGCGCAACAAGCCGGGTTACCCAATTCCACGACCCACCGCCTGCTAACCACGATGCAACAGCAGGGTTTCGTGCGTCAGGTTGGCGAACTGGGACATTGGGCAATCGGCGCACATGCCTTTATGGTCGGCAGCAGCTTTCTCCAGAGCCGTAATTTGTTAGCGATTGTTCACCCTATCCTGCGCAATCTAATGGAAGAGTCTGGCGAAACGGTCAATATGGCGGTGCTTGATCAAAGCGATCACGAAGCGATTATTATCGACCAGGTACAGTGTACGCATCTGATGCGAATGTCCGCGCCTATCGGCGGTAAATTGCCGATGCACGCTTCCGGTGCGGGTAAAGCCTTTTTAGCCCAACTGAGCGAAGAACAGGTGACGAAGCTGCTGCACCGCAAAGGGTTACATGCCTATACCCACGCAACGCTGGTGTCTCCTGTGCATTTAAAAGAAGATCTCGCCCAAACGCGCAAACGGGGTTATTCATTTGACGATGAGGAACATGCACTGGGGCTACGTTGCCTTGCAGCGTGTATTTTCGATGAGCACCGTGAACCGTTTGCCGCAATTTCTATTTCCGGACCGATTTCACGTATTACCGATGACCGCGTGACCGAGTTTGGCGCGATGGTGATTAAAGCGGCGAAGGAAGTGACGCTGGCGTACGGTGGAATGCGCTGACTTTTTCTGGCGGGCAGAGGCAATATTCTGCCCATCATACCTGAGTGGCAATAGAATAAGAGTGTCTGTTAATCGCATTGACGCCAAAATAACTTAATGTCATACACTTCACACACTTTTATTAACTCAGCATTATTTTTAAACATCAAACCACTTAATTATTAACAAAATCGCAAGATCTCATTCCACCGAAACTTTTACGGCTGCATTATGAGATTGAGCGATTTATGATATTTCTTTAGTTGTAATCATATTAAATTTTTTCACTGTTCTGATAGTTAAAATTCAAGACATCAATAAACAATGAGATATTTAAATGATTACTCGTATTTCCTCGTAGTTCTTTCTCTGCAAATATTAATAATACAGCCCAGACAAATGAACACCAAACCCTGAGTGAATTGTTTTATAAAGAACTCGAGGATAAATTTTCTGGCAAGGAGCTGGCGACGCCTCTATTAAAAAGCTTCTCAGAGAACTGTAGACAAAATGGTCGTCATATCTTTAGCAACAAGGATTTTGTCATTAAATTTTCCACGTCCGTCTTACAAGCTGATAAGAAAGAAATTACGATAATTAATAAAAACGAAAACACGACACTTACTCAAACCATTGCCCCAATATTTGAAAAATACCTAATGGAAATTTTACCTCAACGCTCAGACACTCTTGATAAACAAGAATTAAACCTAAAATCAGATAGAAAAGAAAAAGAATTCCCAAGAATTAAACTTAATGGTCAATGTTATTTTCCGGGGCGACCCCAAAACCGTATAGTATGCCGACACATTGCTGCACAATATATTAATGATATTTATCAGAATGTTGATTACAAACCCCATCAAGATGATTACTCTTCAGCTGAAAAATTTCTCACGCACTTCAACAAAAAATGCAAAAACCAGACTTTGGCGTTGGTTTCCAGCCGTCCTGAGGGGCGTTGCGTTGCTGCCTGCGGTGATTTCGGGCTAGTTATGAAAGCATATTTTGACAAGATGGAATCAAATGGCATCAGTGTTATGGCAGCCATATTACTGGTGGATAACCATGCTTTGACGGTCCGGCTAAGAATAAAGAACACAACTGAAGGATGTACCCATTACGTGGTTTCGGTTTATGATCCTAATGTAACTAACGATAAAATAAGAATTATGAGCGAAAGCAAAGAGAATATTAAACACTATTCTCTGATGGATTTTATGAATGTAGATTATAGCCTCCTGAAATGGTCAAATGATCATGTTATTAATCAATCTGTTGCAATAATTCCAGCACTTCCGAAAGAACAGCTATTGATGTTAAAAGGATCTGTGGATGAAATAACCCCTCCATTATCACCTGCAACGATGAATTTGCTAATGGCAATTGGTCAGAATCACCAACTTACGCAACTGATGATTCAACTCCAGAAAATGCCAGAACTACATAGAACAGAAATGTTGACTGCCTATAATAGTATTAACCTGCCAGGTTTATATTTGGCTATAAATTATGGTAATGCGGATATCGTTGAGACTATTTTCAATTCATTGTCAGAAACAGGATATGAAGGATTACTCTCGAAAAAAAATCTCATGCATATTCTGGAGGCAAAAGATAAAAATGGTTTTTCTGGATTATTTTTAGCGATATCACGTAAGGATAAAAATGTTGTAACCTCGATTCTGAACGCCTTACCTAAACTGGCCGCAACACATCATTTAGATAACGAACAAGTGTATAAATTCCTGAGTGCCAAAAATAGAACGTCCAGCCATGTTTTATACCATGTTATGGCGAATGGTGATGCCGACATGCTGAAAATTGTTTTGAACGCGTTACCTTTGTTAATTCGCACATGTCATTTGACTAAAGAACAGGTACTCGATCTCCTGAAGGCAAAGGATTTTTATGGTTGCCCAGGACTATATCTGGCGATGCAAAATGGACATAGCGATATCGTGAAAGTTATTCTTGAAGCATTGCCCAGCCTAGCCCAGGAAATTAACATTTCAGCTTCCGATATTGTAGATCTTCTGACCGCTAAAAGTCTTGCGCGCGACACGGGTTTGTTTATGGCCATGCAGCGCGGACACATGAACGTTATTAATACTATTTTTAACGCATTACCCACTCTGTTTAATACGTTTAAATTCGATAAAAAAAATATGAAGCCCCTCCTCCTGGCAAATAATTCTAATGAATATCCCGGTTTGTTTTCAGCGATACAGCATAAACAACAAAATGTTGTAGAGACGGTTTATCTTGCTTTATCTGACCATGCACGCCTGTTTGGATTTACCGCTGAAGATATTATGGATTTTTGGCAACACAAAGCCCCACAAAAATACTCTGCCTTTGAGTTGGCTTTTGAATTTGGTCACCGGGTTATTGCTGAATTAATCCTTAATACATTAAATAAGATGGCTGAAAGCTTTGGCTTTACGGATAACCCTCGATACATTGCGGAGAAAAATTATATGGAAGCTTTACTCAAAAAAGCATCTCCCCATACCGTACGCTAAATCTTTGCCTGCGCCGATACGCATAAACATCTTCCACATGCCCTTCACGTATGCGGTTTTGTAGTGCGCGCCAGTAATCAGCGCGGAACAGGTCGGCGTGCATCTCTTCAAACAGCGGACCAATACGCGGGTCGGCGCATAGCCAGTGGCGAAACTCTTCCGGGAAAACATCGCCCGGCGAGACGCTGTACCACGGTTCGCTGGCAAGTTCGTCTTCCGGATAGCGCGGCGGCGGGATGTCGCGGAAATTCACTTCCGTCATGTAGCAAATTTCATCGTAATCATAAAAAACCACACGCCCGTGACGGGTGACACCGAAGTTTTTAAACAGCATGTCGCCAGGGAAAATGTTAGCAGCGGCAAGCTGGCGAATAGCGTTACCGTATTCTTCAATGGCGTCGCGCAACTGCTGACCTTCCACTTGTTCCAGCCAGATATTGAGCGGCACCATCC
>OBGH01000196.1_pt1 | contig 7476 bp, 6 predicted proteins | sample 1502381 | NCBI WGS metagenome assembly OBGH01 (sample SAMN02324088, study PRJEB22366) | soil metagenome | biome: mixedwood plains | place: Canada | collected 2009-09
GGGCTTGTAATGGGTTAAGTGATAACAGATGTCTGGAAATATAGGGGCAAATCCAGGGTTCTTGTCCCATGATGTTCAAAACTGTCAATATCCTGCATTGTTAGCGTAGCGCCACTGCCAATTTCCAGCAAAGCTTTATCCTGTACCCGAATAACCCCGGCAAACCCCAGAGGGAATTCTCCGCTGATTGTCGTATCTCCATTCAGATATACCGACGACTCACCACTAACGACAATAACGCTGGTATAACTATATCCTGTGCGCAAGGAAGTAACCTGCGACCCATCTGCAAGCGCGTTTTTCTCTCCAATCAGTTCAAGTCCACCATTCATATTAACGGTATTGCCATCGCCAATCACAACCAGACCTGACGTTTTCTCTGCGCTGCCATCAAATAAATTACTCTGACGAGAAGTAACCTCACTGTCTGATACAACAGTTAACTTTCCATCCAGCGTCACGTTATTATCACTGCCGTAAACGTTGATACCCACGGATGGATCGAAGAAATATTCCGCCGCATTGTCTGCGGTTTTATCCTTATCAACCAGAACGTTACCAGTGATATTCACTGTATTCGCATCGCCAGAAACGTTTATGCCCGTCGCTTTCTGCCCGACCACTTTTAGATCTTTTGCCGCCAGCGTCACGCTGTTATTGTTGCCATTAAGATCTACCCCGGTCGAGAAATCGCCAACCTGCATACTGCCTGCCAGCGAAACCTTCCCACTGTTGGTTGTGATGCTGAACCCTGTCGCTTCATTGCTAACGTTAACATCACCCGTATTGGATACTGTTGCCCCCTCACCGTTGATGAGCACGCCAATCGATCCAGTATCGGAAACAACAATATCTCCTTTGTTGTTAACCGTGCCGTTGTCACCAATGTTCTCAACACCATGCGCACCGCCTGTAACAGTCAGGCTACCATCCAGATTTACAATGCCGATATTGCCCGCGATTTTGGTACCCGTGGAATCTTTTCCATCAACAGTGGTTTTTCCACTGTTATTCGCGGTGGCGTCGTTACCGTTGATCTGAGTGCCGGTGCCGCCATTGGTGATAGTGCTCTCGCCTTCGTTATTGACGATGGCCTGGTCGCCGTCAATCTGGATACCGATGGACTCCGGATCGGTGACGGTCATGGTGCCCTTGTTATCCACCGTTGCGCTGTCGCCGGTGATATCAATACCGTGACCGCCGCCGCTGACATCCAGATCGCCGTCCTGAATCACTTTCCCGTTATTACCGTTGATTTCCGTACCGGTGGAATCTTTACCGTCAACGGTGGTTTTGCCATTGTTGTTTACTGTGGCATTATCACCCGTAATAACAAGCTCACCGTTGTGATTATATTGCCACTTCGTTGCGCCATCTGCGCTCACCCCTTCAAGGGCAACAGTGTTATTCGCTTCATCAATCTGCCAAAGATTAATCGTTGCCTTACGACCATTGCTATCTTGCAGAGATATAGTCCCGTCAGCATTCTCGGTATAAGTAAAAACTGAATCGCGAATAGTTAACGTTTTTTCTGTTTTATCGAGAATAACGTCATTATTAAACGAAACCGGTTTGGGAGGTGTAGGCGTATCATCCGGATCGTCCGGTATTATCTCATCTCCGCCAGGAGTTGGGGGAACTGGAGTGTCGTCTGATTCATCATCAGGGGGTGTCGGTGGGAGTGGAGAATTGTTGCGATGATGATGATCATCATCGTCGTTTAGTTCCACTACGGCTAAGGCCGTGATTAACGCAGCAGCGCCTGTGGAAAGCCATGGCATCAGGTTTTGTTCGACTAAAGGAGAGCATTCAGAGGGTAAGCGTTTAAGCTCTTCCGGACTGAGTTTTCCTGGGTCTGCCGGACAAGTCACATTGGTATTTTTCTTTTCACCTGTGGTGGTTTCTACCTCTGTGATATCTGCCGCCCAACCCTGACCACTCAGAGCTAATGCAATACAGGCCGACAATAGAGTTTTCCTTTGCATAATAAATCCTTCTGGCGAATATAAAGAAAGCCGGATGCACTAACCCGACCAATTAGTTATTTAAAACATAGAAGACATCCAATATTGCCAGTAGATTATTATCTAATCAAACATACTTTCCTATAATTCACAATTATAATTCAGGTGAATAAAAAAAGACCATGAAATATATAAATTGTGTATATAATATAAATTACAAATTAAAACCACATTCTCATTATAAATAATTATATGATGAAAAAACGGTATGAATTAATACTCAAATAAATAAAGCAGAGCTTAAACATAACTCTGCTTTATAATTAAAGGGACAAAATAATTTTACATCTGTTACTGTTTCGGTCGCAGATTCTCATCAAATACCAGGCGTTTCCTGCCAGGTTCAATTTCCCGCAATGGCTCGACTTGATGTAACGTCTGCTTACAGCGTGTCACCAGCACCTGGTACTCATGCGTACCCTGCTTTTTCCATGCCAACTCCTGCTCACTGAGTTCACGAATCGCTTTCGCCGGGCTGCCGACAATCAGGTAATTAGCTGGCATTTCTGCTTTGGCTTTCACAAATGCGGATGCACCAACAATGCTGTTCTCGCCAATCACCGCACCGTCCATCACTACCGCGTTCATTCCCACTAATGCATTGCGGCGGATAATGCAGCCGTGAAGGATAGCGCTATGACCAATATGTCCATCTTCTCCTACAACAGTATCCTGCTCGGGAAAACCGTGCATAACGCAATTATCCTGAATGTTCGCGCCATCTTTCACCACGATACGACCAAAATCGCCACGCAGGCTGGCATTTGGCCCAACGTAAACGCCCTTGCCGAGAATAACATCGCCGATCAATACCGCTGTCGGATGGACAAAACTCTCTTCTGGCACAACCGGAGTCAGACCGTCTATCTGATAAATTGGCATAACGCCTCCTGTTCAATATTCAAGCCGCCAAAACGTTGAAAATACAGGCTTCCCGGCGCAGGCAGTTCACCGACCGAGGTTTCACCTTTTTCACTAACGAACGCTAAAGCAGCAGGCGCTACGCGCTGATAAATGTTGATACACAGCTGACGCGCCGTATGCCCTGCCCAGTGTGCCGGAAGCAACTCCTCCGGCAACAATGGGTCTTTAAGGACGACACGGCGATAAAAATGGATCAGTAAAAGCTGAATATGAAATGCCCGCTCCGGGGTTAACTCGTCTGCCGCCTCTTTTAAAAGCGGCACCAGCGGGCGGAATGACTGAATAAAGGTTTCGTACATGGCATTTTGTTCAGTTAAATGCCAGCACTCTTCTACTCTGGCACGCAGTGCTGCGCGAGAAAGCGCCAGTGGTATTTGCGCTTCAAAACAAATCACGTTATCCGCCACACCCGCTTCATGCAAAAGTGTCTGTACATCGGCCAGTTTTTGCGACGGCGATGCCATCAGGCTGGGTGCCAGTGCGCCAAAACCTTGCCAGATCAACTGCTTTTTGACATCAGCCAGCGTTGATTTATCTAAACCTTCCGAGAGCAACAGGAGCCATTTACCATCCCATGCAGGTTGCTCTGCGCGATAAATTTTACTTTCTGCCCGTCGCGTCAGGCGCAAGCCTTTATCACTGAGGCTATAGAAACTGCGTCGCCCGATGCGGGAAACATCCAGCCAGCCTTCTTTATTAAGACGAAACAAAGCGGTGCGCACGAAACGCTCACCAAATCCCAGCCCTTCCAGCAAAGCAGCCAGACTACCCAACCAGATTTCACCACCACGATGGGAAAGCGAATCACCATACAGAGAGGAGATCAAAGATGTGCCACTGACCGGAACAGCGTTTACAGCATGTTGGATAAAAGTATCAAGTTTACTCATTCGCTTCAGTCTGTTGTTATTGTTGTGATTTATGAATCATAGCACAGGTCGTATCGACTTCTGGCCCTGGCGCTTTACCCCACCAGGGCCAGACGATACGTCAGGCACCAACAATATTGCGCAGATCAAACACCCGACACGCCTTGCCTTCTGAACGCGGGATACTGCCACAGTTAACGATCATCACATCGGTAGAGATCCCCACCATCGACTTAATCCGATGGCGCAGCTGGTGGCATACCTGGCAACGCTGCTCATGCGTCAATGTCAGGCTACTTTCTTTCAACTCCACTTTCACAGAAAGTGAATCAAGATGCCCCCGGCGGTTCACCTCCAGTTGGTAATGCGGCGATAAATGTTCGAATTTGACAATCTCTTCTTCCAGTTGTGACGGAAAGACATTTACACCGCGAATAATCAACATGTCATCGCTGCGTCCGCTGATGCGATCCATGCGGCGCATAGTCCGCGCCGTTCCTGGTAACAGTCGGGTTAAATCACGCGTGCGGTAACGAATGACCGGCAATGCTTCTTTGGTCAGCGTGGTGAATAACAGTTCGCCATGTTCACCATCGGCAAGCGGTGTGCCGTCATGAGGATTAACAATTTCAGGATAGAAATGATCTTCCCAAATGGTTGGGCCGTCGGTAGTTTCCAGACACTCCATCGCCACCCCCGGCCCCATCACTTCTGACAGGCCATAAATATCCAGTGCGGTGATCCCCAGGCGACGCTCAATCTCTTTACGCATGGCCTGTGTCCACGGCTCAGCACCAAATACTCCAACCCGCAGCGAGCAACCGCTGGCATCACCGCCCAACTGCCGCTCCAGCTCTTCAATCAGGTTAAGGCAATAAGATGGCGTAACCATGATCATATCTGGTTGAAAATCACGGATCAGTTGCGCTTGTTTTTCCGTCTGCCCGCCAGACATCGGGATCACCGTAGCGCCCAGACGTTCGGCACCATAGTGCGCACCCAGCCCACCAGTAAACAGGCCGTAACCATAGGCAACATGAATTTTGTCTTTGGGCGAGCCCCCTGCCGCACGCAAAGAACGCGCTACAATATTGGCCCAGTTATCAATATCGTTTTGCGTATAGCCGACAACTGTCGGTTTACCTGTGGTTCCCGAAGAAGCATGAATGCGCACCACTTGTTCCATTGGCACGGCAAAGGTGTCAAAGGGATAGTTGTCGCGCAGATCCTGTTTGGTGGTACAGGGAAATTTACGCAGGTCTGAAAGTTCCCTGAAATCATCAGGATGTACGCCTGCTGCGTCGAATTTGCGCCGATACATCGGCACATTTTCATACGCGTGTTTGAGCGTCCATTTCAGACGCTGTGTTTGCAACGCCTGTAACTCATCAACAGACGCGGTTTCAATCGGGTCAAGCTTTGTATTGGTTATCATTGTAGGGTACTCGCAGGTTGATATGCTCAAACACGCTCCAGAATCATGGCGATGCCCTGACCGACACCGATGCACATGGTGCACAATGCGTAACGACCGTTACGCCGATGCAGCTCATGGCTGGCAGCCAGTGCCAGGCGGGCACCACTCATTCCCAACGGATGGCCTAAGGCGATAGCGCCTCCGTTGGGGTTAACATGTGGGGCATCATCAGGCAGCCCCAATTCGCGTAGTACACCCAACGCCTGGGCCGCGAACGCTTCGTTCAGTTCAATCACGTCCATATCGTGAATACTCAGCCCTGCGCGTTCCAGCACCCGGCGAGTTGCAGGCACCGGACCAAGCCCCATCAGGCGCGGTTCCACCCCGGCGGTTGCCATGGCTACGATACGCGCCCGCGGTGTCAGTCCTTGCGCTGCTGCCATCTGTTCACTGGCAATAATCAACGCAGCGGCTCCGTCATTCACCCCGGAAGCATTGCCTGCGGTAATCACCCCATTGGCACGAAATGGTGCTTTTAACCCACGTAACTGTTCCAGCGTCGTTTCCGGGCGCAGATGCTCATCATGTTGTATTTCTGTTACAACACCTTTCTTGTTTTTCAACACAACCGGAACAATCTCCTCAGCCAGAATGCCTGAGGATTGCGCTTTTGCCGTACGTTGCTGACTGCGTAGCGCAAAACTATCTTGATCTTCTCGTGAGATTTTTAACAGTTCAGCTACATTCTCTGCCGTTTCCGGCATGCTGTCAGTTCCAAATTGCTGAGCCATGAGCGGGTTCACAAATCGCCAGCCAATAGTGGTATCGAACATCTCAGCCTGACGAGAAAATGCACTGGCTGCCTTGCCCATAACAAACGGTGCCCGTGACATTGACTCCACGCCACCGGCGATCAGCAAATCGCCATCGCCCGCTTTAATCGCCCGTGCGGCAAACCCCAGTGCGTCCAGCCCGGAACCACACAAGCGGTTAATGGTTGTGCCGGAAACACTCTGCGGCAGCCCCGCCAGTAAAGTCGCCATCCGGGCTACGTTACGGTTATCTTCTCCCGCCTGATTAGCACAGCCGAGGATCACATCATCGATACACTCCGCATCGAGACGCGGGTTTCGCACCAGCAGTTCCCGCAAAGGGATAGCAGCCAGATCATCAGCCCGAACACTTGATAATGCCCCGCCGTAGCGACCAATTGGCGTACGAATTCCGTCACAAATAAAGGCTTCACGCATCAGGCTTCTCCTGTAATGGTGCCGCCGATGCGGTGAGATTTACCGCGAAACAGCGCAACCGTTTTTTGTTGTTGGTTAACAATTTCGATGTCGTAAACACCGGTTTGCTTGCCCTGATGACGTACCTGCGCAGTAGCAGTTAAGGTGTCTCCGGCAAAGCCTGGACGCAAAAAATCAATCGTGCAGGCAGAAGCGACGGCTGCCAGCCCCTGGCTATTGCAGGCGTAGGCAAAGGCAGTATCAGCCAGTGAAAATAGCTGCCCGCCGTGGCAACTTTGATGACCGTTAAGCATTTGTGCAGTGACGGTCATGGTCACTACAGCAAAGCCTTCATCCATTGAGATAATGTCGATGCCAAGCGCTTTGGCGCAGGCATCGTTCTCATACATTGCATGGGCATTTTGCCAGGCCTTATGACTCATAACCGCTCTCCAGAAGCGCCCGTTGGCGCAGCAATGAACATGGGCGATAGCGTTCTTCGCCATAGTGATGCTGTAGATTTTCAAGGAGCCTTAATATTCGCTGCCAGCCAAGTTGCGCTCCCCAGACAAGTGGGCCATATGGATAATTCACCCCAAGACGCATGGCGGTATCGATATCCTGTTCAGAGGCCACGCCTTTTTGAAGCGCATCAAGGGCTTCATTGATGATCATTGCTACCGTTCGCCAAATCAGCATTCCTGGGTAATCTGCAATTTGCAGCACTGTTTTGCCCTGCTGTTGCAGGTAATAAATGGCCTTGCGGGTCGCTGAGTCCGGGTTCACCGCTGCAGCAGCAATGGTCACCACCTTGCCCGCCATTTTATCGATCACTACCACCGGGCGTGCCAGTCGTATTGCCAGCGCCTGTGCCGTCTCGCCTTGTGTCTCAATCAATAAAACATCGTCAATTTCCGTGACACCGTCACTTTTCTTTTCTACTTTCATTGGGCTAAAACTGTCGCTTACCGCTTCCAGGCCAACAACTGCCTCACGTTCCGCGCGCCAGTCGT
>OBGH01000209.1_pt1 | contig 7122 bp, 8 predicted proteins | sample 1502381 | NCBI WGS metagenome assembly OBGH01 (sample SAMN02324088, study PRJEB22366) | soil metagenome | biome: mixedwood plains | place: Canada | collected 2009-09
ATGTTTCCGCTTTTCATATCTGACATTATTGATTGCCTGATGCGATGCTAATGCGCCGCATCAGGCCTACGTTCGTTAACTTTTCAGACGCGGGTCCAGCCATACCAACACAAGGGTGGAGAGCGAACACATCAACAAAATGCCGACGAACCAAAGTAAATACCACATTGTTTCTGCTCCTTAGTACAACTCGTTTTCGTTACGGCGGAGAGTTTCTGTTGTCATGCGCCCCCACATTTTGTAGTAGCTCCAGAGAGTGTAGAGCAACACAATGGGCAAAAATATCAGCACGATTACCAACATAATGCTCAGCGTCAGCTGACTGGAAGTACTGTCCCACAACGTCAGGCTGGAGATCGGACTCACGCTTGACGGCATGACAAAGGGGAACAGCGTGATGCCTGCCGTGAAAATCACGCCAAATTGCATCAATGATGCCATCAAAAATCCCCAACCCGGGCGACCACGATAAATCGCCATCACCGTCAGCAATGGGCAGAAGAATCCCAGCAGCGGGAAGATCCACAAAACGGGCGACTCGACAAAATTATTCATCCAGGCACCAGGTAGCACTGCCACCAGTTTCATTAACGGATTGGAAGGACCGTTAGCATCCTGGGCGAGCAGTACAAAGCCATCAATACCGACCCACAGCCAGTAACCCGCCAGCAAAAAGCACAGCATCACCAACAGTGCAGCGCGTTTGGTCGCCAGCTGTGAACGCAGATGAATCACACCAACAGTTTTCAGTTGTAACCAGACGCCACCTTGCAAAATCACCATCCCAAGGCTGAGCAATCCGCACAATAAAGGGAATGGCGTCAGCAGTTGCCAGAAGCTGCCGAGATACTCCACGCGTAATTGCGGTGTGAAGGCAAACGGCACGCCGAGCAACAAGTTGCCGAAGGCGATACCGAAGACTACCGGCGGCACCAGACTGCCGATGACCAGACCGGCGTCCCACATTTTACGCCAGCGTGCATCGGCGATTTTTCCGCGATAATCAAAGGCCAGCGGGCGGAAGAACAGTGAGCACAGCACCAGGATCATCGCCACATAAAAGCCGGAAAACGCCGCTGCATACACTCTGGGCCAGGCGGCAAATAATGCCCCACCAGCGAGGATCAACCAGACCTGGTTGCCTTCCCAGTGTGCACCAACGCTGTTTATCACTATCCGGCGTTCATCATCATTACGCGCCACCAGCGGCAGCAGACAGCCGATCCCCATGTCAAATCCGTCGGAGATCATAAAGACCACCAGGATCACGCCAATCAGCAGCCACCAGATGAAGCGCAATGTTTCATAATCAAACATGATTTTCTCCTTTACCCCTGTTGCTGCGTCGGTTGTTCACTCTGCATCGCGCTCGGCCCCAGACGGGCATATTTCTGCATCAGGTAGACTTCGGCGATTAAGAACAGGGTGTAAAGCCCTACGATCATGATCAGTGAGAAAGCCAGTTGTCCTGTGGTTAAAGCGGAGTGCGCGGAGTATGTCGGTAAGATGTCCTGTATCGCCCACGGCTGACGACCAAACTCGGTCATAAACCACCCGGCTTCAATCGCAATCCACGGCAACGGCAAACTCCAGAGCGCCATTTTCAGCACCCAGCGATGCTGGTCGATTTTGCCACGCAGCGTCTGGACAAGCGCAATCAGCATCACCAGTAGCAGCAGGGAACCACAGCCCACCATGATGCGGAAACTCCAGAATACCGGCGCAACCTGAGGTATCGCGCCACGCATCGCCGCCTGGTACTGTGCGGCTGTGACATGATTCATATCCGGCGCATAGCGGGAGAGCAACATGCCGTAGCCCAGGTCACCTTCCAGTCCCCGGAATGCCTGCAACACATGCGGCTCACGATTGCCTTGCGATATTTCCTGCATTAACAGCCAGGCCATACGTCCGCGTTGCAAGCGTGGGTAGGTTTCAGCCATCAAATTCTTCAGACCCGGCACGGGTTTATCTAATGAGTGAGTGGCGAGGATCCCTAGCAGCGCGGGAATTTTGAGGGCAAAGGCGTTACGCTCTTGATCCTGTTCCGGCCAGGCAACCACATGGAACGGTGCAGGTGCAGGTTCCGTTTGCCACTCCCCTTCCATCGCCGCCAGTTTTACCGGTTGTACTTGCGCGACTTCATACGCAGAACTGTCTCCGAGTTGCAGGGTACCGATAATCGCCAGAGTACCGAAGACGGAACCGATGGCAAACGAGCGTAATGCGACATTGCGCTCCCGTCCGCGCAGTAAATACCAGGCGCTGATCGCCATAATAAACATGGCCCCGGTCACGTAGCCCGCCATTACGGTGTGCACAAATTTCACCTGGCTGACCGGATTAAAGACCAGCTCGCTGAAGCTGGTCATCTCCATACGCAGGGTGTCGATATCAAAATGCGCACCGGTCGGGTATTGCATCCAACCGTTGGCATTCAATATCCACAACGCAGAGAGATTTGAACCGAACGCCACCAGCCACGTCACCAGCAGGTGCTGGTATTTATTCAGCCGTTGCCAGCCGAAGAAGAACAGCCCGACAAAGGTGGATTCGAGGAAGAAGGCCATTAATGCTTCCATCGCCAGCGGTGCGCCAAAAATATCGCCCACATAGTTGGAATAGAATGACCAGTTAGTACCAAACTGAAACTCCATGGTCAGGCCGGTAGCCACGCCAAGAGCAAAATTGATACCGAAGAGCTTACCCCAGAAGCGCGTCATATCGCGGTAGATTGTTTTGCCGGTGACCACGTAAATGGTTTCCATAATAGCCAGCAAAAAAATCAGCCCCAGGGTAAGGGGTACAAATAAAAAGTGATACAGCGCGGTCAGAGCAAACTGCCAGCGCGATAAATCAATGACATCCCACATGCGCACTCCTGTAGGCGAAGAGAGAAAAATAACCCGATAATGGTAGATCTCCCTCTTTATCCTGAAACTCTACGACCAGAGGTATTCGCCGATTGCGATATTCATAAGACTGAAAGCGATACTTACCGTCTTTTTACGTCGGTGCAGCTTCCGCCAGCCACTGACATACCTCGCTAAGCCGCTGCGCAGAGTCGACCAAATCTTCTGGCGCTGCCAGCACCACTTCCGGTATTGGGCAGATTTCATAACTTTCCAGTAACGGGCCTTTTAAGGTGTCCGTACAGCGTAAATGCCAGACATGGCGTAACCCCGTGGCGTTGATATAGCTCTCGCCATAGCCAATGGTACGAATCTGAATATTTCCCGGCCCACAGAGACGTGAGAGAAAAAGCCGATCAGCCTCGCTGATGGGTAATTGCGTCAGATTAATGCTGTGCGGCTGCGCGTCGGGGTTACGTACATGTGCCAGTAACTCATGCGCCAACGGTAGGCCATTCATCAGGCCATCAATGGGCGGCGGTAACAGCGAATCTGTCGGCAAGAGATTTTGCGTTGCCGCCTGCCACAACGCCAGCGGCGCGCAGCCAGCCTCCAGTTTGTCCTCCAGCAACTTTTCGCCGCGACGTCTGCGCACCCGCCATAATCCGCAGAAGATCGCCTCCTGTATTTCACTTTCACTGTCGTCAGCCTGCTGAATGCGCACTGACACTTCCCCTTCCCCGAGAAGCGTATTGATAAAGTGACGATCGTCGGCGTTGAGATTTAACAGATCGACTGCCAGCACCTCGCCCAACGGCGGTTGGCGTTCGCTTAGTTGATGTTGTAACTCGTTTAACAGCGCAATCACCTGCGGGCTGTGAGCACATTGCTCCAGGGCCGCCATACTCGGTTCATCATTCACCTGACAGGTGATCGGCAGTGGATTCATGCTGAAACTGTCATCGTTCGGTTGCGTTCCTGGCCCCAGCAGATGGAAAAAAGTTTCGCTCATGAGGCACGCTCCTGCTGCGGTTCGACAAGCCCGCGCATCAGGTTTATCAGTTCCGCCCACGGGTGAATACCATTCAGCACGCCGCGATAGTTTCCGCCGGTAAACACTAAAGTGGCAGGAAAGCGAAAGACGCCAAAGCGATCGCCGATGGCTTCGCTCTGCTCAAGGTCAGCAATCGCCACCTGCCATGTATAGTCGGGAAACTCGCGCAGTAATTCGCCAATCATTACCGGATTATCGCTGACCTCTGGCGTGCGTTTCGGGTCACTGCTTAATAACACCACGCCGTCTGGCGCTTGCGTAAGCCAGTCGTCAAGACGGGATTCACTGACTGGCGTCCAGCCGCGCGCCAGCATTCGTTGCCACAACGCATCAAATGGCGTGTCGTTGCTCATCCCTGCTCCTCCTGTGTCATCCGGTACTGGCGCAAGCGAACGCCTTCGTAATTTTCCATCGACAGACAGTCATAATTGAGACAGCGCGATTCATTAGCCGGTTGCGGCACAATTCCCCACGCAGCAAGCTGCGCCAGCGCCGCCTGTTCCGCAGCGGGCAGTTGCTCCCGTGCCAGTTCGCTCAGGCTACCGCCGTAGTCGTCGAGCATTGCGGGTTGCAGACCGACGAGGGCAATATGTGCTGGCAGATGTCCGCGGATATCCGCCAGCGCCAACACTTCGGAGAAACTGTTCTGATGCAGGCTCATTTTCTTCGCGCTGAGATAAGCCGGAATGCGTTCTCCGGCATAGGTTCGCAGCGTTCCAGGTTCCAGCCCGTAGTCAATGGCATCGAGAATCAACAGATGGCTGGCGCTTTCGACATACCCCAGCAAGTTCAGTCCCTGAGTACCGCCATCGACAAGTGGTAATGGGCATACAGCCGTTCCGCCACCCGCACGCCGAAGCCTTCATCGGCCCACAGCAGGTTGCCCAGCCCCATGACCACCACGCGTTGCTCGCTCATGAACGCTCCTTGTTACTTATTTTGCCAAATTTGTGGCTACGGTAGCCGTTGACCATGGTGGAGATCACCGTGTCGTCGGACATGATGTCTTCACGCAGCGCCATGTAGACATGACCGATCACAAACGCGCCAATCAGCCACATCCCCAGCCGATGCCAGCTGTGAATGTCCATTGAGTTGCCACCCGTCCAGTAGAAAAATTCCACCACATAACGGAACGGCGCAAAAATAGCGTACTGGCTGTGTTCGCTGTACAGCGCAAAACCAGTGATGATCATAAAGACCGACATCAGGAAATAGCCGAACATCGCCGCCTGGGCGATGGGATTATGGCCTATATCGGCACTCGGACGTTTTGCCAGAAACAGATACCAGCGGATTTCATACCACACGCCCTGCCACCAGCTTTTACGCCATACCGGCACGATAAACAGCTCGCGGGAGTATCGATTGCCAACAAAAGCCCAGTAGATCCGCATCAGCAAAACCACGGTAAAAACCATCCCGGCGCTGAAGTGAATTAACCTGATGTAGCCCATATAGAACAGATACGTCGCCTCGCCGCTGACGGAAGGTAGCGGCTTGCCGATAAAGTATCCGGTGACCATCAACACCGCCATGCATAACACCGTCAACCAGTGCCAGATGCGCACTGGCGCTTCAAAGACATAGTGGCTGACAACGTTGTCGCTTTTCTGTTGCATGATGATTCTCCTTCGCTGTTAACGCACCTGCACGGAGATCAGCTCGCTACCGTCGTCGCCCAGCACGTGTGTTGAACAGGCGAGGCACGGGTCAAAGCTGTGCAGAGTACGCAGGATCTCCAGCGGTTGCTCGGGGATCGCCATTTTGGTGTTCATCAGCGCCGCTTCATAAGCGCCAATCTGCCCTTTGGGATCGCGCGGGCTGGCGTTCCAGGTGGTCGGCACCACGCACTGGTAGAGATCAATCTTGCCATCGCGAATGGCGGCCCAGTGGCCTAACGCCCCGCGCGGCGCTTCGGTAAAACCGACACCACGGCACTCTGTCGGCCAGGTTGCAGGTTCCCATTTTTCCGTGGAAGCAGTGGCGAGATTGCCGTTTTTCAGGTTGGTCATCAGCTTGTCGAAGAAATACTGCAACTTACCTGCGGCCCACTGCGCTTCGTGCGCGCGGCACAAAATGCGGCCTAACGTTGACTGGATACCGGAAAGCGGCAGGTTCAACGCCGACATCATGCGATCGACCGACTCAACGGTCGCAGCATCGCCTTTGTGATAAGCGATTAACGTGCGCGCCAGCGGCCCCACTTCCATCGCGTTACCGCGCCAGCGTGGCGCTTTGATCCACGAGTAGCGTTCCTGTTCATTCAGCTGCTGAATGTTGGTATCGCTGCCTTTGACATCGCCGGGGTTGTACCACGGGTCGGTGATGCCATCGAACGGATGACGCCCGACCTGATCGTTGGGATATCGATACCAGGCGTGGTCGACAAACTCCTGCACCTGCTGCGGATCAACCAAATCCACTGGCAGCACATTGTTGAAGTCGCCGTTAATCACCGCGCCGCCAGGCATCAGCAGACTTTTCTCGCCAAAGTCGTTGGCAATATCCGGGAATGCGCCGTAGCTGAGAACGCATTTATCAGAAAGACCAGTGCCGATTTCGCTCCACGGTTTGTTGAACTGACCGATGGCTAAGGCGTCGGGGATCATCACGTTGTTAATGAAGTCCGCCGTGCGGGTGATAATTGACTGCACCAGGTTCAGGCGTTCCATATTGACTGCCCCGACCGCGCCGCTTTCGTCAATGTTGATGGCGCAAGGCATCCCGCCGACAATCCAGTTTGGATGCGGGTTTTTACCGCCAAAGACCGCGTGGATTTTGACAATTTCACGCTGGAAATCGAGAGCTTCGAGATAGTGGGCAAAGCCCATCAGGTTAGCTTCTGGCGGCAGTTTGTACTGCGGGTGCCCCCAGTAGCCATTGCGGAAGATCCCCAACTGCCCGCCTTCAACAAATTTTTTCAGGCGGTTTTGTACGTCGAAGAAATAGCCAGGGGATGATTTCGGCCAAGAGGAGAGACTTTGCGCCAGTTCGGAGGTTTTCCGCGGGTCGGCTTTCAGCGCATCTAACACATCGATCCAGTCCATCCCGGCAAGCTGATAGAAGTGCACCAGATGATCGTGGCACCAGAGCGTTGCCAGCATAATGTTGCGGATGATATTGGCGTTGTCCGGCACTTTAATACCGATAGCATCTTCGATGGCGTAAACCGAAGCCAGGGCGTGTACGCCAGTACAGACGCCGCAGATACGT
>OBGH01000245.1_pt1 | contig 6112 bp, 5 predicted proteins | sample 1502381 | NCBI WGS metagenome assembly OBGH01 (sample SAMN02324088, study PRJEB22366) | soil metagenome | biome: mixedwood plains | place: Canada | collected 2009-09
AATTCGCATTTTATGTTTAAAAATTGAGATATTCCTTATTACCTGAAGCTGTTTTTTATTGCTTATACATGATCAAATACTCCTTACCTAATTAAGGAGAACAAAATGGAACTTAAAAAATTGATGGAACATATTTCTATTATCCCCGATTACAGACAAACCTGGAAAGTGGAACATAAATTATCGGATATTCTACTGTTGACTATTTGTGCCGTTATTTCTGGTGCAGAAGGTTGGGAAGATATAGAGGATTTTGGGGAAACACATCTCGATTTTTTGAAGCAATATGGTGATTTTGAAAATGGTATTCCTGTTCACGATACCATTGCCAGAGTTGTATCCTGTATCAGTCCTGCAAAATTTCACGAGTGCTTTATTAACTGGATGCGTGACTGCCATTCTTCAGATGATAAAGACGTCATTGCAATTGATGGAAAAACGCTCCGGCACTCTTATGACAAGAGTCGCCGCAGGGGAGCGATTCATGTCATTAGTGCGTTCTCAACAATGCACAGTCTGGTCATCGGACAGATCAAGACGGATGAGAAATCTAATGAGATTACAGCTATCCCAGAACTTCTTAACATGCTGGATATTAAAGGAAAAATCATCACAACTGATGCGATGGGTTGCCAGAAAGATATTGCAGAGAAGATACAAAAACAGGGAGGTGATTATTTATTCGCGGTAAAAGGAACCCAGGGGCGGCTAAATAAAGCCTTTGAGGAAAAATTTCCGCTGAAAGAATTAAATAATCCAGAGCATGACAGTTACGCAATGAGTGAAAAGAGTCACGGCAGAGAAGAAATCCGTCTTCATATTGTTTGCGATGTCCCTGATGAGCTTATTGATTTCACGTTTGAATAGAAAGGGCAGCTATGGTTAGAAACTACCTGACGTCAGTCCTTGCGGGGAGCAGGCTTTCGTAAATTTGTCCTGCTACAACAGGATTAACTTCACAAATATCATTTCTCAACGTCTACACTTACTCCTGTAAACCGCTCAGGAGCAGTAATGAATCTACAACGATTTGATGACAGCACCCTAATCCGTATCTTTGCCCTTCATGAGTTACATCGACTGAAAGAACATGGCTTAACGCGCGGGGCGCTTCTCGATTATCACAGCCGCTATAAACTCGTCTTTCTGGCGCATTCTCAGCCGGAGTACCGCAAACTTGGCCCGTTCGTGGCTGATATTCACCAGTGGCAAAATCTGGATGACTATTACAACCAGTACCGCCAACGCGTAGTTGTTTTGCTTTCTCACCCCGCCAACCCGCGCGATCACACCAATGTTTTGATGCACGTTCAGGGTTATTTTCGCCCGCATATTGATTCCACAGAACGCCAGCAGCTGGCTGCGCTTATCGACAGTTATCGCCGTGGCGAGCAACCACTTCTTGCGCCGCTGATGCGTATCAAACACTATATGGCGCTTTATCCTGACGCCTGGCTTTCAGGGCAGCGTTATTTCGAACTTTGGCCGCGTGTGATTAACTTGCGCCATTCAGGAGTTTTATGACTACCCATCTGGTCTGGTTTCGCCAGGATTTACGTCTGCACGATAATCTCGCACTGGCTGCCGCCTGCCGCAATTCGTCTGCACGCGTGCTGGCGTTGTATATCGCTACACCACGCCAGTGGGCGACGCATAACATGTCGCCGCGTCAGGCTGAACTTATCAATGCTCAACTGAATGGGCTACAAATAGCGCTTGCGGAAAAAGGTATTCCTTTATTGTTCCGTGAAGTGGATGACTTTGTCGCCAGTGTCGAAATAGTTAAACAGGTGTGCGCGGAAAACAGCGTTACCCACCTGTTTTATAACTATCAGTATGAAGTGAATGAGCGGGCGCGGGATGTGGAAGTTGAAAGAGCGCTGCGTAACGTGGTGTGTGAAGGATTTGATGACAGCGTGATCCTGCCGCCTGGCGCGGTGATGACCGGTAATCACGAGATGTACAAAGTCTTTACGCCTTTTAAGAATGCCTGGCTGAAACGGCTGCGGGAAGGGATGCCGGAGTGCGTCGCTGCGCCAAAAGTTCGTAGTAGCGGATCGATAGAGCCCTCGCCATCCATTACGCTGAATTATCCTCGTCAGTCTTTCGATACTGCGCATTTTCCGGTGGAAGAAAAAGCGGCGATTGCGCAATTACGCCAGTTTTGCCAGAACGGTGCCGGAGAATATGAGCAACAACGAGATTTTCCGGCAGTGGAAGGCACCAGCCGTTTGTCGGCCAGCCTGGCAACGGGCGGGTTATCGCCTCGCCAGTGCTTGCATCGCTTGTTGGCTGAACAGCCGCAGGCGCTGGACGGTGGGGCCGGTAGTGTCTGGCTTAATGAGCTGATCTGGCGCGAGTTTTACCGTCACCTGATAACGTATCACCCCTCGTTGTGTAAACATCGTCCATTTATTGCCTGGACGGATCGTGTACAGTGGCAGAGCAATCCCGCACATTTACAGGCCTGGCAGGAAGGCAAAACGGGATACCCGATTGTTGATGCCGCTATGCGTCAGCTTAACAGCACTGGCTGGATGCATAACAGGCTACGGATGATTACAGCCAGTTTTCTGGTGAAAGATTTATTGATCGACTGGCGCGAAGGCGAGCGATATTTCATGTCGCAGCTGATTGATGGTGATTTGGCAGCCAATAACGGTGGCTGGCAGTGGGCCGCTTCAACCGGAACCGATGCAGCGCCGTATTTTCGTATTTTCAACCCGACAACCCAGGGCGAGAAATTTGATCATGAGGGCGAGTTTATCCGCCAGTGGCTACCGGAACTGCGCGATGTGCCAGGGAAAGTGGTGCATGAGCCGTGGAAGTGGGCGCAGAAAGCAGGTGTGACGCTGGATTATCCGCAACCGATAGTCGAGCACAAAGAAGCGAGAGTACAAACGTTGGCAGCGTATGAGGCGGCGCGGAAGGGGAAATAACAGACGCGTCAGGCAATCGAGCCCAGATGCCGGATGCGGCGTGAACGCCTTATCCAGCCTACAAATTTGTGCAAATTCAATAAATTGCAGGAAATACGTAGGCCTGATAAGACGCGTCAAGCGTCGCATCAGGCATCGGTGCTGGCCTATTAAGACTCCAGCGCCAGCGCGCGGTTTCTGAATTTCAGCGCCTGATACAGCCAAATCATCAGTACCAGTCCTACACACGCCAGTGCGCCCCAGGTAATTTGATCAAATACTTCAATATATGCATTGATGGAGTAGTTGATCGCCCCGGAAGCATCAAACGAAGCCTGCGATGTCTGATCGGCAATCACGCCCGCCAGATAGTTCGCGATCGCGCCAGAAAGCAGCATGTAGATGCCGGTTAATACGCCGGTCACACCGGGGATTTCAATGCGCGTAATTTGCGACATGGCAACCGGGTCGATAAACAGTTCCGCAAAGCCCATCACCGCCAGGCCTAATACCATCAGTGGCAGAGAAGAGTGACCATACATTGCGGACCAGCGGGCGCTTAAGGTCAGAATGCAGAATCCGGCGCTCATCAGGCCAAGGCCAAGAGCAAATTTCCCCCAGATGCGCACGGTACGATTACCCGCGACACTCTCTTTTACCACCCACGCCAGGAACACACCGCACAGCATAACTGCGAAGGCATTAATCGACTGGAACATCGCGGTCGGAACGGTATAACCAAACATATCGCGGTTAACGAAGCGGTCGATATAAAGGCTAATCGAGCTACCGCCCTGTTGTGCGAAGGCCCAGAACAACATACTGAAGAAGGTGAGCGTCACAATCAGCCCCAGCTCCTTCCGCTGTTTCTGGTTTTCTGCTTTGCGATAAATTTTTGCCAGTACACCCAGGCCAATAATAGTCGCGACAATTAAGGCGTATACCGACCACTCTTTCCAGAACAGTATGGTAATCAGTGCAGGCGTTGCCACCAGCAGAACCAGCAGCCATCCCCAGTTCGGCAGGAGAAAGTTTGTCGCACGCAGTACTTTTTTGTTAACGCCGCGGGTATGAGTGAAATGACGATTGCCACATAAGAAAATGACCAGACCCGCGATCATGCCAACCGCCGCCAGGCCAAAGCCCATCGCCCAGCTGTACTCTTCCTGGGCGTAACCACAGGCGATAGGTGCGATAATAGACCCCACGTTACCCGCCGCATACATCAGCGAGAAACCGCCATCACGACGCGGATCGGTTGGCTCATACAGCTCGCCGAGCAGACAGCTTACGTTAGATTTAAACAGGCCATAGCCGCAGACGATAATCGCCAGGGACAGATAGAGGAATGACGGATGGATCTCACTGGCACCCAGCACCACATGACCGATCGCCATCAACAACGCCCCCAGCATCACCGCCATGCGATTGCCGAGAACTTTATCCGCCAAAAAGCCACCGAGGATTGGCGTGACATACACCAGCGAACAGTAGGCGCTAAATAACTCGTAGGCGTGAGTATCGTTGTATTTTAGTTGATTGGTGAGATAGAGAATCAGCAGGGCACGCATGCCGTAAAAGCTAAAATATTCCCAGATTTGCAGCGCAACGACATAGTAAATAGCGCGCGGCTGTGATGCGTGTTTATTCATAATAATTCCACAATTGACGGCAACGTCACGTAATAGTTGCGCGGCGTGCTTGTGTTTCCTTAAAGTTAAAACTTTGATACAGATCTGATTATTTATGCAATATGCTGTCTGATTGCATAAATATACATTAGCTGAAGCGTGATGATATAAACAATTTGCGTCTTTTGGCGTCGGGTTTGTTTCTTAATATGTCAAAAGATTGGCTATCGACGAACTGGCGAGGTAACGCTATGTTAACGGTGTAGCTATCAGAATACGGAAGGCGCGAAGATGAAAAACACCGAACTGGAACAACTGATTAACGAAAAACTGAACAGCGCGGCGATTAGTGATTACGCGCCGAATGGTTTGCAGGTGGAAGGCAAAGAGACGGTGCAAAAAATTGTTACCGGTGTCACCGCCAGCCAGGCTTTGCTCGATGAGGCAGTGCGTCTGGGCGCGGATGCGGTCATTGTGCATCATGGCTACTTCTGGAAAGGAGAGTCTCCGGTCATTCGCGGAATGAAGCGTAACCGTTTAAAAACGTTGCTGGCGAATGATATCAACCTGTATGGCTGGCATTTGCCGCTTGACGCACATCCTGAGCTGGGCAATAACGCACAGCTGGCGGCGTTACTGGGGATCACGGTCATGGGCGAAATTGAGCCGTTGGTGCCGTGGGGCGAACTGACCATGCCTGTGCCGGGACTGGAGCTGGCTTCCTGGATTGAAGCGCGTCTGGGACGTAAGCCGTTATGGTGTGGCGATACCGGACCTGAGGTGGTCCAGCGCGTCGCCTGGTGCACGGGCGGCGGGCAAAGTTTTATCGATAGCGCCGCGCGTTTTGGCGTGGATGCTTTTATTACTGGCGAAGTTTCTGAACAGACCATTCATTCAGCCCGCGAGCAGGGATTGCATTTTTATGCTGCAGGTCACCATGCCACTGAACGTGGTGGTATTCGCGCATTGAGCGAGTGGCTGAATGAAAATACCGATCTTGATGTGACCTTTATTGATATTCCTAATCCTGCATAACGAATAATCAGAGGGATCGAAAGTGCAACGAGCGCGTTGTTATCTGATAGGTGAAACGGCGGTAGTGCTGGAACTGGAACCGCCGGTGACGCTGGCTAGCCAGAAACGGATCTGGCGACTGGCGCAGCGTCTGGTGGATATGCCGAATGTGGTTGAAGCCATTCCCGGCATGAACAATATCACGGTGATTTTGCGTAATCCTGAGTCGCTGGCGCTGGATGCCATAGAGCGTTTGCAACGCTGGTGGGAGGAGAGCGAGGCGCTGGAGCCGGAGTCTCGCTTTATTGAAATTCCGGTGGTTTACGGTGGTGCAGGCGGACCGGATTTGGCGGTGGTCGCGGCGCATTGCGGGTTGAGCGAAAAACAGGTTGTTGAATTGCACTCCTCCGTGGAATACGTGGTCTGGTTTTTAGGTTTTCAACCGGGCTTCCCGTATCTCGGGAGTTTGCCGGAACAACTACACACGCCACGGCGCGCTGAACCGCGCTTACTCGTTCCGGCAGGTTCTGTCGGGATCGGCGGGCCGCA
>OBGH01000310.1_pt1 | contig 5067 bp, 5 predicted proteins | sample 1502381 | NCBI WGS metagenome assembly OBGH01 (sample SAMN02324088, study PRJEB22366) | soil metagenome | biome: mixedwood plains | place: Canada | collected 2009-09
TTCCAACATCCATATAGGCCGCAATTTTTATGCAAATTTCAATTTAACCATTGTCGATGACTACACGGTAACAATCGGTGATAACGTACTGATTGCACCCAACGTTACTCTTTCCGTTACGGGACACCCTGTACACCATGAATTGAGAAAAAACGGCGAGATGTACTCTTTTCCGATAACGATTGGCAATAACGTCTGGATCGGAAGTCATGTGGTTATTAATCCAGGCGTCACCATCGGGGATAATTCTGTTATTGGCGCGGGTAGTATCGTCACAAAAGACATTCCACCAAACGTCGTGGCGGCTGGCGTTCCTTGTCGGGTTATTCGCGAAATAAACGACCGGGATAAGCACTATTATTTCAAAGATTATAAAGTTGAATCGTCAGTTTAAATTATAAAAATTGCCTGATACGCTGCGCTTATCAGGCCTACAAGTTCAGCGATCTACATTAGCCGCATCCGGCATGAACAAAGCGCAGGAACAAGCGTCGCATCATGCCTCTTTGACCCACAGCTGCGGAAAACGTACTGGTGCAAAACGCAGGGTTATGATCATCAGCCCAACGACGCACAGCGCATGAAATGCCCAGTCCATCAGGTAATTGCCGCTGATACTACGCAGCACGCCAGAAAACCACGGGGCAAGCCCGGCGATGATAAAACCGATTCCCTGCATAAACGCCACCAGCTTGCCAGCAATAGCCGGTTGCACAGAGTGATCGAGCGCCAGCAGCAAACAGAGCGGAAACGCGCCGCCCAGACCTAACCCACACACCATCGCCCACAATACCGGCAATTGCATCGGCAGCCAGATAAAGCCGCAGAACCCCACCAGTTGTAACACCAGCGCCAGCATTAACAGTTTGCGCCGATCCTGATGGCGAGCCATAGCAGGCATCAGCAAAGCTCCTGCGGCTTGCCCAAGCGTCATCAATGCCAGTAAGGAACCGCTGTACTGCGCGCTGGCACCAATCTCAATATAGAAAGCGGGTAACCAGGCAATCAGGCTGGCGTAACCGCCGTTAATCAGACCGAAGTAAACACCCAGCGTCCACGCGCGGGGAGTGAATACCACGCGAACCGGAGTGGTTGTTGTCTTGTGGGAAGAGGCGACCTCGCGGGCGCTTTGCCACCACCAGGCAAAGAGCGCAACAACGGCAGGCAGCGCCCACCAGGCGAGTGTTTGATACCAGGTTTCGCTATGTTGAACTAACCAGGGCGTTATGGCGGCACCAAGCCCACCGCCGCCCATCAGAGCCGCGGACCACAGCCCCATCACCAGTGGCGTGCGCTGCTGAAACCGCCGTTTAATCACCGAAGGCATCACCGCCTGAATGATGCCGATCCCCACCCCACCAAGCAGTGCGCTGCTAAGCAGCAGCGCACTTTGCGGGTAAAGCTCACGCATCAATGCACCGACGGCAATCAGCAACAGACTGATGGCGACACTGCGACGTTCGCTGACATGCTGATGAAGCCAGCTTCCGGCCAGCGCCAGCCCGCCCATGGTAACCACCGGCAGAGCGGTCAACAGGGCAGCCACGCTAAAGCTCATTCCGCTCGCCTGGCGCAATTGCGGTAGCAGTGGCCCGACGGAGGTGAGCAGTGGTCGCATATTAAGACCAATCAGCACCAGTACCAGCAGCATCGTGAACGTCTTTTGATGGTTGCGCATGGCTGTCAGAACGGTTTGGTCGGCAGATATTTACCATCTAAGGTGATGACCGCACGTTCGCCACCTTCCGGGTCCGCCACTTTCTTAACGTCGAGTTTGAAGTTAATCGCGCTAATAATGCCATCGCCAAATTTCTCATGAACCAACGCTTTCAGGGTTGTACCGTACACCTGCAACATTTCATAGAAACGATACATCGTTGGGTCAGTTGGAATACGGTCATCAATGCAGCCACGCAGTGGAATCATCTGCAACAGTAGAATGGAGTCTTCGTCGAGATCCAGCTTCGCCCCGACCAGGCGGGCGGCGTCGGCAGGAAGCGCCTGCTGACCCAGCAAAGCCGCGGTTACAAAGGCTTCTCCCAGACCGGTGCCGTCGGCAATCTCGGCAAATGAGAGATCTTTTTTAGCTTTGCTGAGCAAAATGGCATCGGCAAGATCAAGACGAATATTGCGGTTAATTTGTGACTGAATCATGGTGGATTCGCGCGCCGGATCCCCCGACTGCACCCAGTTTTTCGGGTAGCGTGTCGAGGCATTGATACCTTCGCGCTGGGCATCAGCATCAAGAATGCAGCCATAGGTACGCAGGCCACGAGCCTGGGTATTCCCCAGCACCATTGTCAGGTCCGGCAGATAATTCTTTTTGACGTCGTTTTCGACGTACTGGCCGGAGTACACCACGATTGCCACATCGCCAAACATCCCCTTGTATGAAACAGCCATACCCAGGTCTTTCACGGCAGTTTCCAGCTCAGAGTTAGAACCACGACGCGTATCCAGCTTCTTCTCAACAGCCTTGAAGGAACGGAACAGCGCCCAGCCTTTCGGATCGAACACAATGATGTTGACCACACCGCTGGCGTTGAGCGCGTAGGCTTCAATGTCATCGGTCGGGTCATACGTTTCTTTGTCGCGGGTTGACCATGCAGCCGCACCGGCCTGGACAATGTTGTTACCAGCGCTGCGGCCCATATCGACTTCAACAGGCTCGAACGCTTCCCCGGTCATGGTGTATTTACCGCTGAGCACCGCCGAAACAGCCTGTTTCTCTTCGACCTGAGCAATCGCCAGCTCTTCATCCTTCATGTTCTGAAGGATAATGCGGCGACGGCGATAGACCGGGTCAGCGAGATTCTGCGGATCCTCATCCGGCAGGCGGCGGAGAGTCATCAGTGGGTTAACTTCGTGTTTCGGCTTCACATAACCCGGCGTGAATTCAGACGTGCTGCCGCCACGGGAGCGGATCACTTTGCCGGAGACAATCGGCGAGACGTAAAGCGCCATATTGACCAGGCCAGGAATTTGCGACAGGTAAACCTTCTCTGTACTGAAGGGATAGGTTTCGCGGAAAAAGATACGCAGGAAAAGCGGATCGAATTTGAATTTCTTCTCATTGACCGCCAGCAGTTGGGCAGTGGTGTAAACGGACATAGATTTTTCCCGTAAAAAAAGCCGCGCAAGCGGCTTTTATGAATGATGATGGTTGTAGAAATGCGGATTAAACGATGCTGATTGCAGTACCGGCGAACGCGTTACGTTTAATGTTGTCGTCGGTGACGGCAGATGGCCAGAGGACATCTTCAATACGGAAAGAGCCAGATTTGTAATATGCCAGTTCCGCGCTGTTCTGGTCTGCGGTTACAGCCAGGATGCCCATTGCCGCGCCAGCATGAGCACCATCCCAGACGGTCAGCTTGCCAGAAGTGGCATCCAGCATGAGCGGCGTCATGGCTGGAGTGGAAGCCGTCAGTTCGCCAGGACCATACGCAGTGTGCGCCGGGTCGCTGTTACCGAGCGGCTGGTTATGTGTGAAAACTTCAGTAATTGCCATGATAGCCTCTTAAACGGGGGTGTTTAACAAATCGTCAGCGGCATCAGAAGATGCGCTACCTGCTTGGAGTGCACCGGGTGCTGTTTCCATCAAACGATCCAGCGCCGTATCGGTACGCATCTGGGCACTTTGCGGTGCAGCAGCCAGAATGCGCTGTGCGCTCTCTACCGTCATACCCGGCGTTTCGGCCAGTGCTCGCGCCTGTGACTCACGCCCTTTAGCCTCGTCGCAGTTCAGGATGCCCATGATGCGACTATTCTCTGCAGCTACTGCTGCAGTAACCTGCGCACTGACATCTACAGGGGCTGCTACGGAAGCAATTGTCGTGTCAACGGTAGTGGCCTGTTCAGCTGATGCAGTTGTCTGAGTTGCTGCCTGGTCAACTGGCTTAGTGGTCACAGCTGATGCAGAAGGTGATGGCATAGTTCCTCCAAGGGTTGTTTTTTTGCGTCTGTCGAGTGCTTCGCGCATCACGCCGAGCGCATCGGTATTGTTAACAAGTTCATCCGCCAGCCCGTTATCCAAAGATTCCTGGCCGGAGAATACTGCCGCTTCGGTGTCCAGCACGTCCTGAACAGACATGCCGGTATAAGCGGAAACCTTTTCGGCAAACATCTGACGAGTGGCATCGATACGCGTCTGGAAATCAGCACGCACATCTTTCGGAAGCTTTTCGTAAGGGTTGCCGTCGACCTTGCGATCGCCGCTGTAAATCAGCGTGACCTCAACGCCGTTAGTTTTGAGCGCAGCGCCATAGTTACTGTGCGCCATCATGACCCCAATGGAGCCGGTTCTGGCCGTTTGTGTGACCAGCCGTCGCGATGCCGAACTGGCAATAAGCTGACCTGCACTGCAGTTCATGTCATTGGCCAGCGCCCAGATGGGTTTGATATCGCGCATACGGGCAATAATGTCGGCGCAGTCAAACGCCCCGGACACCATTCCACCCGGCGTATCCATATCCAGAAGAATGCCGTCAACGCCGGGGTCACTGATTGCCTGCTGCAGGCGAGCAATGATCCCGTTGTAACCCGTCATCCCGGAATAAGGCTGAAGCGCACGGGTTTTACTGACCAGCGTGCCGGAAACCGGCAAGACCGCGATACCATTTGCCACCTGATAGCTGCGTGATGGACGGGGATCCATGTCATCATCCTCACCAAACAGCGCCAGCGGTTCGGCTATTTGTCCGGCATCAAGCGTGATGCCAGAGACGGTATCTGTCAGCCGGGTGATGCCCAACTGGCCAGCCAGCGCGCAAAAGAAAACCCGCGCATAGGCGGGTTCAAGCATCAGCGGCTCATTAAAGGCCATACTGGCAATATGCGGAAGATTACGCAGCTCGTGCGCCATCTTGCTCCTCCTCGTTTGATTTTTTCACTCCGGCCTCAAAAGCTGCAGCGGCCCATGCCGGTGGTTTCAGACCCGCAGCACGACGCTCCATGGTTTCCCGGACCTGCTGGGCAAAAATCTCCTGATAATCATCACCGCGTTTGGCGCACTCTTTTTCATACGTGCTGAGACCTGCCTCAATGAGCATGACGGCCTCCTGTACC
>OBGH01000391.1_pt1 | contig 3859 bp, 3 predicted proteins | sample 1502381 | NCBI WGS metagenome assembly OBGH01 (sample SAMN02324088, study PRJEB22366) | soil metagenome | biome: mixedwood plains | place: Canada | collected 2009-09
CCAACATCACCAAGAGAAGTTTAGTAGCAGCTGGCGTTCTGGCTGCGCTAATGGCAGGGAATGTCGCGCTGGCAGCTGATGTACCCGCAGGCGTCACACTGGCGGAAAAACAAACACTGGTACGTAACAATGGTTCAGAAGTTCAGTCATTAGATCCGCACAAAATTGAAGGTGTTCCGGAGTCTAATATCAGCCGAGACCTGTTTGAAGGCTTACTGGTCAGCGATCTTGACGGTCATCCAGCACCTGGCGTCGCTGAATCCTGGGATAATAAAGACGCGAAAGTCTGGACCTTCCATTTGCGTAAAGATGCGAAATGGTCTGATGGCACGCCAGTCACAGCACAAGACTTTGTGTATAGCTGGCAACGTTCTGTTGATCCGAACACTGCTTCTCCGTATGCCAGTTATCTGCAATATGGGCATATCGCCGGTATTGATGAAATTCTTGAAGGGAAAAAACCGATTACCGATCTCGGCGTGAAAGCTATTGATGATCACACATTAGAAGTCACCTTAAGTGAACCCGTTCCGTACTTCTATAAATTACTTGTTCACCCATCAACTTCACCGGTGCCAAAAGCCGCTATCGAGAAATTCGGCGAAAAATGGACCCAGCCTGGTAATATCGTCACCAACGGTGCCTATACCTTAAAAGATTGGGTCGTAAACGAACGAATCGTTCTTGAACGCAGCCCGACCTACTGGAACAACGCGAAAACCGTTATTAACCAGGTAACCTATTTGCCTATTGCTTCTGAAGTTACCGATGTCAACCGCTACCGTAGTGGTGAAATCGACATGACGTATAACAGCATGCCGATCGAATTGTTCCAGAAGCTGAAAAAAGAGATCCCGGACGAAGTTCACGTTGATCCATACCTGTGCACTTACTATTACGAAATTAACAACCAGAAACCGCCATTCAACGATGTGCGTGTGCGTACCGCACTGAAACTAGGTATGGACCGCGATATCATTGTTAATAAAGTGAAAGCGCAGGGCAACATGCCCGCCTATGGTTACACTCCACCGTATACTGATGGCGCAAAATTGACTCAGCCAGAATGGTTTGGCTGGAGCCAGGAAAAACGTAACGAAGAAGCGAAAAAACTGCTGGCTGAAGCGGGTTATACCGCAGACAAACCGTTGACCATCAACCTGTTGTATAACACCTCCGATCTGCATAAAAAGCTGGCGATTGCTGCCTCTTCATTGTGGAAGAAAAACATTGGTGTAAACGTCAAACTGGTTAACCAGGAGTGGAAAACGTTCCTCGACACCCGTCACCAGGGTACTTTTGATGTGGCCCGTGCAGGCTGGTGTGCTGACTACAACGAACCAACTTCCTTCCTGAACACCATGCTTTCGAACAGCTCGATGAATACCGCGCATTATAAGAGCCCGGCCTTTGACAGCATTATGGCGGAAACGCTGAAAGTGACTGACGAGGCGCAGCGCACAGCTCTGTACACTAAAGCAGAACAACAGCTGGATAAGGATTCGGCCATTGTTCCTGTTTATTACTACGTGAATGCGCGTCTGGTGAAACCGTGGGTTGGTGGCTATACCGGCAAAGATCCGCTGGATAATACCTATACCCGGAATATGTACATTGTGAAGCACTAATGGCAATACGTGGGGCAGGAGTGTCCTGCTCCACGGTGTCTGATTTTTATCGCATTACAGAAGGCACAGGCCAGAAGGTAGGGCAATGTTAAAATTTATTCTACGTCGCTGTCTGGAAGCGATTCCGACGCTATTTATTCTTATTACTATTTCGTTCTTTATGATGCGCCTCGCGCCGGGAAGCCCTTTTACCGGCGAACGTACTTTACCGCCAGAAGTGATGGCCAATATCGAAGCGAAATATCATCTTAATGATCCGATCATGACACAGTATTTCAGCTACCTGAAACAACTGGCGCACGGTGATTTCGGTCCATCGTTTAAATATAAAGATTATTCGGTCAATGACTTGGTTGCATCCAGTTTTCCCGTTTCTGCCAAACTGGGAGCCGCAGCATTTTTCCTTGCGGTAATACTGGGTGTTAGTGCTGGCGTTATTGCCGCATTAAAACAAAACACCAAATGGGACTATACCGTGATGGGGCTGGCAATGACCGGGGTTGTTATCCCCAGTTTTGTGGTTGCACCATTATTAGTCATGATATTTGCGATCATTTTGCATTGGCTGCCGGGCGGTGGCTGGAATGGTGGGGCGCTTAAATTCATGATATTGCCGATGGTGGCGTTGTCACTCGCTTATATCGCCAGTATTGCGCGTATTACCCGTGGCTCTATGATTGAAGTATTACACTCCAATTTTATTCGTACTGCCCGGGCGAAAGGGTTACCTATGCGGCGGATCATTTTACGTCACGCATTAAAACCTGCTCTGTTACCCGTGCTCTCTTATATGGGCCCCGCATTTGTCGGCATTATTACCGGTTCTATGGTTATCGAAACCATTTATGGTTTGCCGGGGATTGGACAACTGTTCGTTAATGGCGCATTGAACCGTGACTATTCCTTAGTGTTAAGCCTGACCATCCTGGTTGGTGCTTTAACCATTTTGTTTAATGCCATTGTCGATGTGCTATATGCGGTTATCGACCCGAAAATCCGTTACTGATACTGGAGCTCGCGATGATGTTAAGTAAGAAAAACAGCGAGACGCTGGAAAATTTCAGTGAAAAGCTGGAGGTCGAAGGGCGCAGCTTGTGGCAGGACGCACGTCGACGTTTTATGCATAACCGTGCGGCGGTTGCCAGTCTGATAGTGCTGGTGCTGATCGCGTTATTTGTAATCCTGGCACCGATGCTTTCCCAGTTTGCCTATGACGATACTGACTGGGCGATGATGTCCAGCGCCCCGGATATGGAGTCCGGTCACTACTTTGGTACTGACTCATCCGGTCGCGACCTGCTTGTGCGCGTTGCGATTGGCGGGTCGGTGTTGCTGCGGCACTGGTGGCTGTGGTCGTCGGGACACTTTATGGTTCGCTTTCCGGTTATCTGGGCGGTAAAGTGGATTCGGTAATGATGCGTCTGCTGGAAATCCTCAACTCCTTCCCATTCATGTTCTTCGTCATTTTGCTGGTGACCTTTTTCGGTCAAAACATCCTGCTGATTTTCGTGGCGATAGGCATGGTTTCCTGGCTGGATATGGCTCGTATTGTGCGTGGGCAAACCCTGAGTCTGAAGCGCAAAGAGTTTATTGAGGCGGCACAAGTTGGCGGTGTATCGACATCGGGCATTGTTATTCGCCACATTGTGCCGAATGTACTCGGTGTGGTGGTGGTCTACGCATCACTTCTGGTGCCCAGCATGATCCTCTTTGAATCTTTCCTTAGCTTCCTGGGGTTGGGTACGCAAGAGCCGTTAAGCAGCTGGGGTGCATTGCTGAGTGATGGCGCGAACTCGATGGAAGTCTCTCCATGGTTATTGTTGTTCCCAGCGGGATTCCTCGTGGTGACGCTGTTTTGTTTCAACTTTATCGGCGATGGCTTGCGTGATGCCCTCGACCCGAAAGATCGTTAAGGAGTGCAGCCATGAGCGTAATTGAAACTGCAACTGTGCCGCTCGCACAACAACAGGCTGACGCACTGCTGAACGTGAAAGATTTGCGTGTCACCTTTAGTACCCCGGACGGCGACGTCACGGCGGTCAATGATTTGAATTTTTCCCTACGTGCCGGAGAAACGCTGGGTATTGTAGGTGAGTCTGGTTCGGGTAAATCGCAAACTGCATTTGCGTTGATGGGCCTGTTGGCTGCCAACGGACGTATTGGCGGATCGGCAACCTTCAATGGGCGTGAAATCCTCAATTTGCCAGAGCATGAACTCAATAAACTGCGCG
>OBGH01000455.1_pt1 | contig 3130 bp, 4 predicted proteins | sample 1502381 | NCBI WGS metagenome assembly OBGH01 (sample SAMN02324088, study PRJEB22366) | soil metagenome | biome: mixedwood plains | place: Canada | collected 2009-09
TTCCAGTAATGAAAGCCTGCGACCGCTGCGGTGGTAGAGGTTACGCCAGGCTTAAGTTCTCAACGGTAATTGAGGGCGTTAATACTGTTGCGGAGATAAAGAAAACGGCGGCATATGAGCAACTTCAGCCGCTATTTGAGGAGTTGGTCGCCGAATGCCATAAACAGGAGTCTATGGCTGATTCCATTCTCTCAAAAGTAACGAGATGAAAATAATTTTCCCTAATGTTGAAAATATATAGGAAATAGGTATTGCATTTCGCGGAAAAACTGGATAGATTCATCTCTAACGCTGGGAATACGTTCAGTCGTTCCGAAGCCAAAAAAATTCAAGCCCGAGGTTAACGCCTTGGGCTTTTTTTATTTCTTTGTGGCCTAAATCGCTTCGAGCCAAAAAAACGCGGAGAACGACATCACCCCTCTCCGCAATAACGACTCAATCTCATACCCGCTTGTCTTTCTTTTATCCACAAAGAGGTAAAGCCATAACTTAGTGGAAATGGTAACAGCTAAAAACTATTTGAAAAGCTAATTATTTTTTGCATCAACTGGCTATTCTTAAGGATTGTTTAATTTTTTGCTTTCCTAGCGAGAAAGAAGCTCCGGAAACTATCAATCAATACAAGGCTGCCGTTCGGCGGCCTTTTTTATTCCTAGCAACAGCACTCGCACAAAGCGAGGTGAGAGTATGTATCGCATGGACAAACTAACCACTGGTGCTGCCTATGGCGCTTCAGCCGGGAGCATCCTAAACGGCATGTTGAATGCCTACAGCCCCGAGCAGTGGAACGCTATCGGCGTGCTGGTGGGTATCATCATTGCCGTAATGACGTATCTGACAAATCTCTATTTCAAAATCCGCGAAGACAACCGCCGCAGCAGGAGCCGAGATGAACCCAACGTTGAGGAATAAGCTGGTGGGTGCCATTGTTGGCGGATCAGGGGCAATCACTATTGCTGCAGTAATGCTGGGCAATGCGGATGGACTCGAAGGTCGGCGTTATTACGCCTATCAGGATGTGGTCGGCGTCTGGACCGTTTGCGATGGGCACACTGGTACCGACATTCGCCGCGGTCACCGATATACCGACAAAGAGTGGGACAACCTGCTTAAGGCAGATCTGCGAAAGGTGGCAAGCGCCATCGACCCGCTGATCAAGGTTCGCATCCCTGAGCCAACCCGCGCCGCGCTTTACTCCTTCACCTATAACGTTGGCTCTGGTGCTTTTGCCAGCTCGACGCTGCTGAAGAAGCTGAACTCCGGTGATGTTCCGGGTGCGTGTAAAGAACTGCAGCGCTGGACTTATGCTGGCGGCAAGCAGTGGAAGGGGCTGATCACCCGGCGCGAGATTGAGCGTGAAGTCTGCGAGTGGGGCCAGAAATGAGCCGATTAACCGCAATCATCTGCGCTGTCGTTATCTGCCTGCTGGTTTCCATGGCCTGGGCCATTAACCACTACCGCGACAACGCCATCACCTACAAAGACCAGCGCGACAAAGCCACCAAAAGTCTCCGCCTGGCTAACGACACCATCAAAGACATGCAGACCCGTCAGCGTGATGTCGCTGCACTGGATGCCAAATACACCGGAGAACTGGCTGATGCGAAAGAAACCATTGAGCGTCTGCATAGCGATGTCATTGCTGGCCGTAAGCGGCTGCAAGTCGCCGCCACCTGTGCAAAGTCAACGACCGGAGCCAGCAGCATGGGCGATGGAGAAAGCCCAAGACTTACAGCAGATGCTGAACTCAATTATTACCGTCTCCGAAGTGGAATCGACAGGATAACCGCGCAGGTTAACTACCTGCAGGAATACATCAGGACGCAATGCCTGAAATAATTTTTTTGCAAATCACAAAGTCAATTTAATGAGCCTCGCGATGCGGGGCTTTTTTATGTCCGCAGTAAACGCGCATCTCACGCGCATATTAACGAGAGCCTTTCAGTAAGCGAGCCTGAGAAATGCCGTTATAGGTGGCGACCTCTCTCGGGCGGCTTTTCTGTGAGACAGGCTCACTTTCTAAAAGGTAAAGACGCTATGAATAATCCGTCAGTTATTCCGGCCTTCGACTTCCGCGAAATGGTCACGACCCTCGACAACAAGATAATCACCACATCACTCAAGGTGGCGGATTACTTTGGCAAGCGACACAAAGACGTTTTGCGTGCCATACGTAACCTGAAATGCTCCGATGACTTCACCCAGCGCAATTTTGCGCCCATTGATTTCATTGATAAAAATGGCGATGTTCAGCCTATGTATAACATCACCCGCGACGGATGCATGATGCTAGTGATGGGATTCACTGGCAAAACAGCTGCCGCAGTGAAGGAGTGTTACATCAATGCCTTCAACTGGATGGCCGAGCAGCTAAACCGGCGCATGGCGATGGGTGAAGAATTGCAGCATCGCTACGCCATCAAAGAAACGCGCTCAAAGCTGAAAGGCACGATCGGAAGCCGTTTGATGAACGAGCGGAAGAAAGAGAAGCGCGTCCTGGAGCTCGAACATGAGCACATCATGCAGGTAACGCAGCCAGAATTGTTGATTGGCTGATCGCGGCATTACAGCAGGCATTCACTGAGTGCCTGTGATAATGCAACAGCCCGTACAAAACGGGCTTGGATTTATCTCTTTGTTGCGTTCATGGTCACATGGTAAACGAATTGGCTAAATTGGTTATCCCAGCGCCCATTATGATTAGCTGCAACTAATTGCATTAACGCCTGCATTAACTTGCTGAACAGCAAGATTAACTTAAGTCTGTTTTTTGAACTGTCACTATCTAAGGAAACTTCTTCGGTTAATTGATTCTCGGCGTTAAAAATACCCAGTTTTGATTCTTCCATGCTGGGTTCCGTTGGATGCTGTTTAAAGTATTCAGTCAGAGTATCCTTCAGGCTCTGGATCCTTGAATCAGCAATGCTTTGTATTGATGGATTGTGTGCAAGGTCATTACGCATTGAGTTGATGGTTTTAAGTGATTTCATAAGTTCCGGGGGGATTCCCAGGTTTCCCGCCATGGATATTTTAGTATTACATTCGATTAAAAGTTTGTTTTTATCTCTTCCAAAGAGATCTTGGCAGTCACAGCATGCGCATATCCATGCTTCGACCATGCGCTCACAAA